>JAABUQ010000866.1_pt1 | contig 69428 bp, 53 predicted proteins | sample 5560001 | NCBI WGS metagenome assembly JAABUQ01 (sample SAMN10711888, study PRJNA513371) | rock metagenome | isolation source: Antarctica rocks | place: Antarctica: Victoria Land, Finger Mt nord | collected 2015-12-18
TCTCCATTCCGAATTAATCTTAATAATATATTTAAGATTATATTCTTTTTTTCTTTTTTCTTTTTTCTTTTTTCTATTAAATATTAAAATTAAATTATAATATATATTACGAAATATAAACTAATTTCAGATTTAAATAATCAATAAAAAATATATTTAATCTTATTTAATATAAAATATTAATAATAAAAGAATAATTAATATAAATAATAACTTTTTTCTTAGGGTTTTAAATAATTATATAATATAATTTTTTCAAAATTTAAATTAATTTAACTATTTCTAATTTAATAAATTAATAATTTATTTTAATTTTATTTAAAAGCTTCGAAAAAAATATAATAAATTTGATTTTGTTATAATTACATTTATAATTTAAAAGCTTATCTTTTATATAACAAATTATAATTTTAATTCTTTATTATTTTAAAGAATCTAGATTAAAATATAATTATTTATTTAAATTATAATAAATTAAATAAGTTTCTAAAATTAGAATTTTCTAAAAAAGCTTAAATAATTCTAATTCTATTCTAATTAGTTTAAAAATTATTATCTTTAAATATATCTTTTTTATATAATTACTTTTGGCTAGTAATTTCTTAAGCAATTTAATCTTTTTCTTTTAAAATAGTTCGGCGATTTAGATAAACTATTTAATATTATTTTTAAATTAATTAGTTTTCCTTATATAAATCTTTAAGGTTTTGAAGGTATTAGGAAATTCGATTTATTTAATAATTTCTATTCTCTTTTTAATAATAATAAGTCCAAAAATATTTACTTTTTAACTTAAAAGAATTACCGAAGGATAACTTAAATAAGATTTCTTTAATTTTAAAGTAATTTTTAAATTAAAAAATAAATTGAATATTGTATTTAAATATTATAAATATTTTTTAAATAAATAAAAAATATATATAATATTATTTATATAATATTAAGCAAAGCTATAATAAAGATAAAGAAATTTGTTTATTTATCTTTAAATATAAAATATTAACCTTTTATAATTTATTAAAGTTATATTATAATTTTCTATCCTATAATAGGAAATTATTATAAATTTATATTTATTTTCCTTCTTAATAAGGAAAAGATAAAATTGCTTATTATAATTAATAATTATTAAAAAAGAATAGTCTTATAAAGTTAAAATAATATTTTTTTATAATAATAATAAATAATTATTTATTATTATTATTTTATTTAAACTTTGAATATTTATTATTATATAACCTTTTTATTATAATATTTTTTCCTTATTTATATAAACTATTTTCTATATAATAAAGATTAGAAAAGCAAATAGTATAAGTTTTCTAAACTATAATATTTTGCCTTATCTATATATTTTATTGAATTTCTTATTTATAAATATTTTAATATTTAATTTTGCTTTAAAGGATTATTAATTATTAATAAATAAAATAAAAAATTATTTTAACTTTAAAATATCGATTATATTATTTATATCCTTTTAAATTCTTAAGTATTATTTAGTTATTATTTTTATAATATTTATTTCTTTCTTTTCTCTATAAATAATTATATTATTTAGGAGTTTAGTCTTTAAAATTGGATTTATTATAAATTTCGTAAATTAAGATTTTGATTTTTAAAATTTAAATTAATAATTATATATTTCTTAAATAAGCTTAGTCTTTATTATTAAGGAATAATTCTCTATATTAATTAGATAGCTTTCTTTTATATTATATTTTATTATAATTCTTAATTTTAAGTTTTTGAATAAGATAATAAGTAAATTCTTATTATTCTTAATAATTATAAAACTTATTTCCGAATTTATAAAATAAAAATAAACCTTATTAAATTCTAAATTAAATATATAATTTTTTTTTAAAAATTTAGATTTCCCTTTTATTTTTATCGAAATCTAGATTATAGATTTTAAGAATAAAATCTGTTTCTAATTTATTTGTATAATATATTATATTCGAATATTATTTTTTATTATTATCTATATTAAAATATTAATATTTTATAAATTAAAAATAACCTTTTGATTTAGAATATTAATTATATATTATTTTAAGTTTAGAATATTTATTCTAATAAATATATTAACTTTAAAATTATTAATAATATATAAAGTTTTTATAAACTTGAAAAAAATTTCTTTATTATTTACTTTTTAACCCTTTACGAAAAAAGGTAAAATAATAAATTTATTTATAATATATCAATTTGCTCCGATTCCTTTTAAAATAATTAATACTTTATATTTTTTAATATTAAAATTAGAAATATTTTTTTAAGAAAGCTTTATTATTTAAGTTTATTAAATATTCCGTATTTATATATATTAATATATTGAATTAATTTAATTCGAAATTATCCTAAATTATAAAATAATATTAAATATAAAAAAATATCCTATTTTTTATAATTAAAAAAATAATCGAAATAACTATTTAAAGTATTAATTACTTATTTTCTTTTTCAATATATCCTTTAAAATAATTTTTATTTAATTTAATTAATATTAATTTTTTATATCGAATCTTTAAATATAAATATAATTTATTATTTAATATAAAAACCTTTTTATATTAATAATATTTAACTTTATTATTTAGAATTTTGCTTAAAAATATATAATAGGAAATAACTAAGAAATTAATATTAATTTTTATTTATTTAATAGAATCTTTTTTATTTTTTAAGTATTTCCTAAAAGTTCTTATTATTCTCGTATTATATTATATTAGGATTTTATAAAATAATTGAATAATTTTAAATATTAAAATAGATTATTTTATTTTAATAAACTTCTTTTTATAAATAATTATTAAATTATATTTCTTTATAATAAGTTTGTTAAGGCAAAGACTAATTTCCTATTAGGAAATTCCTATTTAAATTAGTTTTTTAATATTTATTATACCCTCTAAATCCGTTATTACCTTGATTATATCTATTATTACCCTGATATTTATTATTACTTTAATATTTATTATTAGCTTAATATTTATTATTAGTTTAATATTTCTTATTAAGGTATCTTTGCCCGTTATAAGCTTAAGTCCTATTATATCGGTTCTTATAATTATTATTTAGGCGCTAATTTAGCTATATATTTATAGTTATTATTAATAAGGGCTGCTTTAATACTTTTATTTCTTTTCTTAGTTTTAAGATTTATTATTAAGATTAACCAGCTAATATTAGATTTAAATATCCTTAAGGCTAAAACTGCTAATTTAAGTAAATATAAGTATTTTATTATTATAAAAAATATAGGAAAGGCGTTATATAATTTAAATTAATAAGTTTAAATTTATAAAAACAAGGCTCAAAAGCTTAAAGATTAATAAAAGAAAATTTATAATTAAAAGATTTAAATAATTATTAATAAAATCAAAATTTATTTAATTACTCCGAAAATTGATTTTTAAGCTTATCTTTTTATTATTCTTAATTCTGATTTTGTTCTTTTTTTTACTTTTTTAATATAAAAATTTTAATTATTAATTATTCGATATTATATTTCTTTCTTTATATTTAATTTTTTAATAAAACTTTTTAAAGTATTTTATATTAAGGATAAGATTATTATTTTTTATAATTTAATATTTAAATAATTTTATATTTAAATATATTAAATATATTTATTAATAATCTTTATTTGATTTGCAGATTTAATTATATTTTATATAAAAGAAGCCGAATCTTTATAATTCCTTATATTAATTATTGAATATATTTTATTATTAAACTTTATTAAAACTAATAATATAAAAATCTTGAACTATTTTTATAATTATATAAGAGTTTATTCTAGCCTATTTTTTAATTAAATTAAAATATCTTTTTTATTTTAAAAAAGGGTATTTAATTATTAAAATAAAGCTAATTTTTTAAAATATATTAAAATATTATTTTATATTAAAGCTTTTCCTTTTACTTGCCTAAAATTTTAGATTTTTTTAATAAATTATTTCTTTACTTTTAAAGATAATATCTCTTAACTTATATAACTTCTTTAAATTAAAATAAAAAAAGTTAAGTTTTAAAGTATTAAATTTATTACTTTTTTTATAAATAATTACTAGCCTAGGTTCTCCTAAAGGATCTAACGGACTTTATTATTTTATAAATTTTTAAGGGCTTTAGAATAAATATTAAAAAAATTAATTTATAATTTAAATTATTACTTCTTTAACAGTTCTTAATATTTACTCTAAAATATTAAGTTATAAATTTAATTTCTAAAGATAATCTTAATTAAAGGATTATTCTCTTTTTTTTATTAATTATTCTTAAATAAAGATTTTTTAATATTAATAAATATTCCCCAAAATAAATTATTTAGCTATTTTGCTACCCCGGATAAGGAATTAAACCTGGGTCTCCCTTTACTTATTTTAAAGAAAATAATTTAAAGATTAATAGGATTTGCTTATTCTTTATTAATATACTTTAAAAGGCTTTTTAAAAGATTTAAAAAATATAATAAAAAAGATTAATTAAGAAAATTTTGATTTCTTAAAAATAAGAAAGGTAAAATTAATAACCTTTCTATTTTTAATTCTTCTTAAATAGGACCTTTATTTGAAGTTTCGTTTAAGAAAATAAAAGAATAAATTGAAATTCCTAATAATTATTTATTAATCCGAATCAAGAGATTTGCTAATATTTATTAAGAAATAAGTTAAATAAATAAAGAATTAAAAGTTAATTATATTATTTTCTTTAATTAATCTTAACTTTTATAAGTTATAAGCTAAGTTTAAAAATATTTGGAAAGTAAGAAATTTTCTATTTCTTTACGAAAATCCCTAATTATTATAATAATTAGGCTTTGATTAATATTACCTTTAATTTAAGAAATAAAGTAAATAATTAGTAATTATTCTTTATCCTTAAATAGGGCAATTTACTTTAATATTAATCAAAAACGGCCTTTTTTAATATAAAGTTTATTACCTTTTAAAATATTTTAAGGTAATTTATATAATAAAATAATTGCCTTAATAATAAGGCGGAGATAAAATATTAAATATAAGAGATAAATCTTAGGTTCTTCCTTTTTTAATATTTGGAATTAGAAAGTAAATGTTAAAAATCGTTCGGATAATTATAAAAGTTAAAATATAATTATAAAATATTAAGAAAAATAATATAATAAGATTTTAATAATTATTCTTCCTAAGGCTTTTTCGAAGCAATTAAGGAAAATATAATAATAAATAATAAAATTTCCTAATTAAGTTAAATACCGAGCTTTATATTTTAAGCTTATTAAAGTAATTAAATTTAATTAAATAAATAATTAGCAATTATATTAATAATATTAATTATACCGATTCCTATTTATCGAATTCTTATATTTAAATTATTAATTAATTTTATTAAATCTGTTAATTGTACTAAATATTAATTTTATATAAGCTAAGTTTATTTACTTAAATACTAGTCTAGACTAATATCTGCCTAAGATATAATTAATTTGGTAATTATTTAACCGTCTATTACTATTATTTATTAAGGAATTACGCAGAAATAGACAATTTATAATCTAGGGAATTTTAATAGATTCCTATTTATTTATACTATTAGCTAAGCTAAATAGGAGAAAACCTCAACATTTTATATAATATTATTATAAATATTACTTTCGAAAATTGTTATTTGCAAAAATAAGAAAATAAGATTTAATATAAATAATACGCCCCCGGGCTATAAAGTTTATTTTAATAGGAATAAATAAAATTAAAATATAATAATTATATTAATTAGCTTAAAATAGAAACGGATAATATACTTAAGCGGCTTAAGAGTCGCTTTTATATATTATAGAGAATTAAAAGGCTTAATAATAATAATTAAATAATTATATATTTGATACGCTACCGAAGCGGATATAAATTATATAAAAAATATATTTAATAATAAATTAAATAAAATTACATTATATATAAGCCGTTTATAAGGAAATCAAAGCTTAGGAAGTTATATTAAAGTTAATTTGAATTTTAAATTAAATAAAGATCCTAGGGAATAAAGTAGTAAATAAGGCCGCGGAATAGGCCTATAATAATATATTTATAAAACTTATATAAAGCGAAATCGCACCGAAAATAGCTTTAATATAAGAAGAATATAAATAGAAAATATATATAAAATAAAATAATAATAAGGAAAAAAAATGTTTTTTTACAATTATTTTAATTATCTTTTTAAAGTACCGAACTTTATATATAAATTATATTAAATATTATAATATATTCCTAACGTAATTAAAAATAAATAAAATAAACTTTAAATAATTTTTATATAAAAGAAGGGTATTAAATATTTAAATAACGAATTATAAATATAATAAAAACATTATAATAATTAAATATATATTATTATTATACCTTTAATAAGAGTTATAAAAGAAAGTTTTAAAAGAAATTATTAATATTATAAATTTAAAAGTATTATTAAAGAATAAGAAATATATAATAAAAGCGATATATATAATCTTTATTATTAAAGATTTAATATAATTCTAAAGGGTTAAAGCCTCGTTTAAAGAAATAAAATAAAAGTATTTAATCTTATTCTAATAGCCTTATCTGATAAAAGATATTTGAATATAATAATTAATTAAGAGGAAATAAAGGCGGAACCTATATATACCGCTATTGCCCCTTATATAGAACAATAATAAGCAAGGAATATAAAATAAAAGCTCGTATAGGCCTATATAAAGTATTAGAACGAATATGAAATAATATATATTAATTATTTAAATAATTATATAATAATAATAAAATAAATAATAAAATATTTAATTAATACGATTGAAATCGGAATAATAAAAAAATATTTAATAAAATATTTAATTAATACAATTGAAATCGGAATAATATTTAAATTAAATTATATATATAATAAAATTTATAATAAATTTATAATAAAAAAGTTTTAAGTTAATTAATAAATTAGTTAATTAAAAATTCAAATAAAAGTTAATTATAATTATATTACTAATTAAAGTTAAATATATTATTATATTAAAAATATATAAAAAAGTTATATATTTAAAAAATTTGCTTTAAAAACTTAAATATAATATAAAAATTATAAAAATTATAAAATTTTTTTTAATAATAAATTAATAATTAAATTAATTAAAATTTTTATAATATATTTTAAAATGAAATATATATAACTTTAGTATTATAAAATAAAAGAGTTAATATAAAATAAAAACATAATTATAAATTAAATTTTTATTAAAAAAATAATAATAAATTTTTTAATAAAATTAATAATAATAATAATAAGCTTAAAAAATATTTTTTAATTATTAAAGCTAATTTAAAAAGGTAAAAAAAAAATGTAAAGTTTAATAAACTGTTTATTAATAATATTTTAAAAGCTATTATAAAGTTTAAAAAATAATATTAAAAAATAATTTTTTTAATTTTTTTAATAATATTAAACTAAATTAAGTTTAATATATTATAATTTAAATTATTATTAACTAAATTATATATCGAATAATAAAGGTTATATTTAAAGTAATTTAGCTCTATTAAAAGTTTTATTATTTATAAGGTTTAGATTGATTAGCTATATATATAAATAAGCTTGTATTCCTAAGTAGATAGAGCAATTGAAATCTCTTGTAGCCAACAGATGTACAGTAAGGCTTTCTTAAAGACTGTAAAACTGCGATTGTTGGAATTGTGAGATTCCACTTGGCTGAAAAATTGGGGGGTGAATGTGAAATATCATATAACAATAGCTGCATGCGGCACGCTTTGCCACAAGAGGGAACTCACCGGCAGGGCACATACGACGAGGCCAACGGTAGGCTTGAAAACAAAGAAAAGAGAGCCCATCAACATGTAGGTATGCTGACGTTTCTTCGTTCTGGCATGATGGACCGAATAAAGGTCCATGCTGCTTACGTCTTCTTTCATTGTTTTCTCGCATAGGAATGACCCGCAAGTTTCTTGCTTGGATTACTTTAATAAGATGTGATGATCACGTTCTCGCATTGAAAGGTTATAGATACACCCAATGCCTTTCTTATATCATCTACATTTAGTCGTTGTATTACATTTTTCATAGCTTTCTCGACCCGACTGGGCTCTTTTTGAGAGGTGTATTTGAGAGCACCAGATCTTAGCACCTAGAGTGCCGACAGTGTTTCCTAGGCCGAGATCGACCACCTGTTGTTCCTCAAAAGGAAATGTCGAAAACAGCGGGTTTTTCTCTCATGATGCGCTGTTCCACTGATAGTGGATATGATGCTGATGTCCGGCCTCAAGAGGCCTTAAGTCAGCTTCCATTTGCTTTCATAGTCAACTGTCGCATTGCTCTTGAGGACCATTTCTGTATAGCAGGCTGTACAGAGCACCCATGGCTCAAGGGCCACTATTATCTCCCACAAGTGCAGAAGATCCGCACCCGAAAAGCACGAGGATTGCAACGATATCGGATTCTTGACAGCCGTCACCACTCCATCATGATGACTAGATACACCATACCCCATCCGGAGGGTTTTGATCCTCTCTCGTTGAGTTGATACGAAAGTAAACATACACTAGCAACCACTGAGAGATGTTTTTTGAAGAAGAGGGGTGCGCCCTCATCCGGCAAAATCGTGGCATTATCGTGACATTTCGTGGATTCTTAGATGGTAATGTGTGGTACAAAGCTCACTGTGATATTGACCAATGATCGCATCGGCTTTACTGCGAGGCGAAGGTGCTGAAGGAAGGTGGTTGGTCGTTGGCCCATATCTCTGTGTTGTAGAGAGATAAGAATATATACAGTGTTGTGGAACAATTCTCTTCTTTGTTGTGAGTATGTCCGGTCCAGTTTATGGTTCGTCTCCACTATTGTTAGCGACAATTCATTGCCACCAGTCTGAGGGAAATTATTTGACGCCTTCACCATGAATATCCTGTCTTGGTTCTCGCCTCGATCTTCTCCTCACCATACTCACTGCCCACGAACAATACAAATTGCAACTACCTGACCAACATCTTCAATATCATAGTCATCACCATCAATGAATTCGATCAAGATTTCTAAGGCTGAAATCGATGCTGTTCGATTTGAGGCGCCTCGACCGCCCATAGGTCAACGTGGGAGTACAGCCGCGAACCAAGACTGTATGTTGCTGCGGAGGCTCCCACTAGAAGTCCTTCTATACGTATACGGCTATGTTTTCACCTCGGAAGCCGTTCACTTCTCGTCGAAGAATCATGTCTGCTCCAGCTCCGCACAGGATTGGCGTGACTCGACCGACACGTTTGGAGATCGACACGTTCTTCGACCTGGGCGATCTCCCAAGCACGCCGCGATCTTCCGAACATGCAGGGAAATATATCGGGAAGCTTTGCCTGTCCTTTACAAGACGGCAACCTTGCACTTCCCCATGGCGGTTGGCGGTCAAGCGTGCCTCCAGACCCATTCAGAACATATGCAGAAGGCCTGGAATGTAAGCTTTTCATACACATACAGCACAGACGAGCCGTTGCACCCGTGGGCATCTAAGTTGAGCGCTGAAGAGTACGACTACAATCTAGCCCATGACCACGAGTATCTGGATGAGACGGTTGCTGCTTCCGTGAATGCTGTGGCTACCAATTGCCAGAGCGCACGAAACATCACATTTCATATCATCCCGGGTATGTGCTGTGATGACGATGGGCTAGATGCTGTCGTGACTGCTGTAGACACAACGTATGGCCAATTTTCCCGGAGCCAAACAGCCACCGCATGCGCCGCTCTCGTTGGCAATCCCAAGATTAAGCGAAAAAAAGTTGTTGGCTTTTCCGTTGATGATGAAACATTCTAGTGGGTCTTCAAAGCAATCATGGAGGCGAGATCGTGGGCATACGTCGAAACAGAGTATGAGACCTGGCCGTACCTTCGTTTGTACCGCAAGGAAAAACTCCAATTGGAAGACCTTCGATGGCGTTGTATCGACGATGGCGAACAATTCTGCCACATCAGCGTCTGGGACTTCGGACCAATGGCTTTCAAGGAAGAACAGACTGGCGAACGGAAAGAATCCGATGGACGAGCGGTGGAGGAGCTTGCCGGCAACGAAGATGATATTGAAGCTCGGGATTTCGAGGTAAGGGCGAACCAGAAACCAGGAAATGAGAAATAGCCAAATTCTATGGACTTATGCTCGAAGACCTCGCTGATAACGGCGATGATATTGTGATGATGTAGGAGCCACGAGGACCACAGGCGTGAAGGCACGGTAAAAGAAGAGGAGAGCGTTTGGACTCGTGCCATTGAGTGATGGCTGGAGCTATGCAACCTGTGGTTTGCGAGAGAGCCCTGTTACAAGGCTGTGCATTCTGCAATGACCGGTAGCTAGCCTAAATCTGTTGGTGATAATGGCGGCCTTTATGGCTAAAAGTAGCTAAAGTACCGGCATGCTTTTCAATTTTCTGTTCACAATCGCTGCAAGGGCGTATGAAGGATCTGCTCCCCAGGCAGTATTTCTCAAAATTTGATTGCTGTTAAGCCTCTGCCATAACGCTGACTGAGGCTGTGGTGATGCACAACCTCACTCTTTCCCACCCCCATCATGACCTTCAGCCCTTTACTGTGTACCATCACTCATGTCTGTCTCAGGTTCAGGCAGCATCTTCTTGTAGCCCTGTTCCTGGGTATCCTCAATCCCAAAGCCATACGGATCTCTCGTCATGAGAAAGCTTTGCAGCCTTTGATCCTTATTTTCAAGAGATCGTGATTTTTTCATCCTCTTCTGCATAGCCTTACTGGCGTTATCATGCGTAATCTCAACCTGCCTCTTAAACATGTTGTGGTTTTCATCCACTCTGAGGTGTGTTTCGAAACCACCGAGTAAAACTGCTACCATAACCAGGGAAAGAAAACCTCCATTTGACATGTAGACAGGATCTTGCCTTTGCCCATTTCGCCGTTGGTGCCATTGCTCCCAGTCTTCCCAAGTCGCGTTCCTGAATGGTGAATCATTGGTGTCGAAACCTGACCATTCTCCTTCATGGCTGGGACCCCAACGTGCCCCGTACTCTGGCCGTCCGTCCCATCCTGCACCAGTCGTATCATATGCTTTGCGTTTTCCTGGGTCCGAAAGAATGTCATTCGCTGCTACCACAATGCGGTAGCGTTCGGTTCTCACAGCCTGGGGAAGTGAGGATACGTGGGAAGAGAGATGCTCATGACCATTGCGGTCTGGATGGTAGAGCTTAACGAGCTCGTAGAAACGACGTTTTGAATATGGGGCATTTCTCTTGAGATGGAAGATTTGATAGGGAGTCGGTGATGATCGGGGATGGAGGCGGGGCCAATGGAGGTCATCGGTTGTGTCGGAGCATGATGGTTCTGAATTGATGGTGGCATACTCTCGAGATGGGCCCTTCGCTCTCTCCGTGGTCTTGGCTCGAAGACATTGGGGAGGCGACGAGTTGGTCAGACTGGATGCAGGGCAATAAAGAGCGTAGATATTGTTGTAGGACGATAGCAGTAAGCTCGGCCTCTTCAGCATCATGGGAGGAGTCGAGAAGGACCTACGGCGCCCTCCATGGTCTCCCAATGGCAGAGAGACAAGTAAGGTAATTCCTCGAATGGGTGCAGATCAACAGAATAGAAACAATTGAGTTGGGATGGACAGGAATCGATGACGACCAAATGCACTAGCCATATGAGATCTTAGCGCCAGATAAGCGAGACACCATTCCATTTGCGTGGAACGCGTAGTATCATCAGCAAATCCGCAGACCTGCCCAGGGCAAGCCCTGGACGCCTTGAGCGCATTTAACAATTCTTATTATTTTTAACATTTATTTGAAAATGAAAAGATCTTATTTCCAAATAAATACTCAAAGCTTAATAAAAATAAAATAATTAATTTGTTATAAATAAGTAAATAATTAATAAATTAAAAAGTTGATTTATGAACGCGTATAAAATTTTATTAGATTGTTTTTGAATTAACGTAAATTTTCATAACATTATAACTTTAACGAATTACCCCTTTTTTGTCATACCAGTGCAGAAGGTGACGGTGGTCGATATCATGCAAGTCTATTAACTAGGACAATAAAGCTAAGGAGCAAGAGTGCAGAAGTGCTCCTCAGCTGTTTATGTACATAGGATATCAGCAGTGTTGTGCGCTAAGCCTAACTAGGCCTAGTACACCTGAATGCAACAACACTGCAGATACTCAACACTTCTCATGCTCATAGTATATGCCTTGCATAATGTTGGCTTAGGAGATTTCAATTGCTCTATCTACCTAGGAATACAAGCTCATCTATATACTCGGCTGATCAATCCAGGCCCTATAGATAATAAAGCATTTAGTAGAGCTGATATACCCCAAGTATAGCCCTTATTATTCGGTATATAGCCTGGCTGATAATAATCCTAAGATTACAATATATTAAACCTAATTTGACTTAATACTATTAGAGAGACTACTTTAGCTATTTTCTAATACTCTTTTTCAGGCCTTATAATAGTTTCTAAAATATTATTAGCAAATAATTTATTAAGTTCTATATTTCCTCTTTTGCCTTCTTAGGCTAGCTCTAGTAATTAGAGTATATACTTTAAGCTTATTATTGTTATTAACTTTATTAAAGGATTTATTATTATTTTTTTAATAGGGATCTAGTTTATAATTATATTTTTATTTTATATTAACTCCTTTATTTTATAATACCGAAGTTATATATATTTCGTTTTAAAGTATATTATAAGGTTTTCGGCTAAATTAATTATTAATTTATTATTTAAGTTTATTTTTATAATTTTTATATTTTTTTTATTATACCCGAATTCTTAGAACAAATTCTTAAAATATATAATTTCCTTATACGCTTTTAATATAATAATATATTTAGCTTTAATTAATAATATAATTACGATTAGCTCTTATTTAGACTTTTAGCTAACTGGTCTATTAATTAGTTTGAAAAGATATTTTATTATAAATTTATTATTATTAATATTATTATATTAAAAAGAGTCGGAATAGGCCTAAAGGGTCCTATTATATATATAATTTAATTTAAATATTATTCTAATCTTAATTATATTAATTAGATATTTTATTACTTATCTTGCTATTATATAATAATTGTTTATTAGTTATACAAAGTACTTGTTCAAATAATATATTATAAAAATAAAGTTGTCTTTTTGGAGTTATTTAAAACCAAAATCCTTTAGTTTTGCTATTAATATTTCTCCTTATTCCTTAGATAATTATTTGAGGCTATATAAAGCTTTTTCTAAATAATATATATTATTTATATTATTAATATATTTATAAAATTATTTTATTTATATTTCTTTCTTAAGAGTTGCTTTCAGAAAGGGAATATCGATATCGGAATATTCTATTTCTATATTATACTTTGTTCCTAAAGTTAAGAGTATTTTCTAACTTAAAAATTTAATAATTAATAAGAAAATAGCCTTATAATTTATTCCTTCTATTTATTCGAAGCCCTTAGTAATTTATTAAACTTTATATTTAATAATTTCGCCCTTAATATTTAATTTAATTAATAATATTTATCTTCGTAGGAGTATTTTACGTCCTAATAATAATTTCCTAACTTTCTATATCCCTTTAAATTTTATTATATTTAGTTCTGATTAAAATATTACTTTCTATTATTTTTTATTTAGCCTTAAGAATACTTTTCGTTAATTTTTAGGAGGGGTAATGTTGGGGGGATTTGGGGTAAATAAGATCCTAATCCCAATCCAATTAGCCTAATATTAATATTATATAAATTTAAGATTTTAACGGATCCTGTATCAATAATCAATTTAATTATTATTATTATAAATTTAGTCAATTATTCTTGTTTTGTTTTTTTCTAACAAATAGTAATAATAGAAGGTTTAACAACTATCAAATTAGTTTTGCCCTAAGGTAAATATTAATTTATATTAATATTTAAGTAAATCCTTAGCCTGTATAATATTAATATTTTTAGTATAATTAATTTATTAGGAAATTATTTAGGATCCGAGATTTTCTTTCCTTATTAAGTATATAGAGTTCCTATAATAACTTAGTAATTAATTCCTAAGCTCGAAAAGTTACTACTCAAATCATTTACGTTAATATTCGCTTTCGAATTTCGGGTTTTTAGGGATAAGAAACTAGAAATTTATTATATTTATTTTATAACTTATTTTAAGCTTATAATTAACTTTATTATTAAAAATTACAAACCTCCGAAGGAAGTTTTTAAAGGGGTTGAATTATATATTCGAAGAGCTTATTCTTAGAACTTTTCGGTAATAGCTAATATATTAGATTTTAAATCAATATTTAAAGTATTAATAATATATCTTTTATTATAAAATAACGGAAAAGGAACTTTAAATTTAATTAAAATAATAATAATTAAATTTAGAAAAGAGATTTTAGACTTTCTACTTTTAAATTAATATATTAATTAAATAAAAATATAAAAAAGTTTATTAGTAATTTTAATATTAAAATTAATTAATATAAGATTAAAAGAAGAAGAAGCAAGATCCAGAATAATAACTTTATAATCTAATTTTATCAATTTAATAACTTTATTAAGGAAAATCTTAAATTTAAAATTTATATATCTTTCTTTTCTAAAAAGGAAATTTAAAATATTATTAATAATATTCTTATTTTTATTATTATTTTTTTAGGATTTAGATTTAATATTAATTTATATAGCGGAATAAATAAAATTAGGATTATTTAGCTAAATAAGATTATTATAAATATAATAAACTTTAAAAGACGAACCTTAAAAAATAAATAATAACTAAATTTAATAATAAAGATTAGGATTTCCTAAACTAAGTTTATAATTTAATATTTTAAATTAGATTATAAAAGCTATAAAAGAAACTTTTAATTATATTATAAGTTAATTTTTATAATACCTTCCTTAAGGGCCTCCGGGACTTATTAGATTACCAGGTCCTATAAGTTTTATTAAGGAAAATAAAACTTTAATAAAAAGAGAATCCGAGAAGTTCAATACTTTTAAATTAAGTTTCTTTTATCCGGATCTTAAAAAATCCTATAAAATAAGAAATATTATATTTAGAAATAAAGAGACTATTTATTATAAAGTTTATACCTTTTATTAAAGGGTATAAGACTTCGGATAAATAAAAGGGAAAACTTTAATAAAAAATAACTTTTTAATATATTTTAACAGATTTATATTAATATAATAATTAAATACCTTATTTTAAGATAAAAAGGATATTTTAATATAATTAAAAAATAAATTAAATTATACCTTAATATAGCTATAGGAATATTTTAAAATTTTAATATCTTTAATATTAATTAAGTTAAATAACGAAGCTTTTATAATAATAAATATAAATATTTGATAGGATTTAATTTCCTATATTTAAAATATCGCGAAGTATATAAACTAAGCAAATATAAATAATGAATATATTTAATATATATAAACTTAGAATTATTTAAATATAAAATTGCAAAAAACGGTAATTCTACTTATAATTCAAACTATATTAAGAAGCTTTATTAAAGAATTAAATATACAAAAAAAAATATAGAACCGAATAATATTAAATTAGGAAAATAATATAAAAAAAGTTTAAAAAAATTGTAATTAAAATTAAGATTATAAATAATAATAAGATCGGGATTATTAGAAGGAATAGAATAAAGATCTTTCTTCGAAATAAGATAAATATTAATTTTGTTAATAGTAAAAGCCTTTTAAACGATTCTTATTTATAGGACTTTAAGTCTTCGAAACTCGTTTTTATAAGCTTAAACTTATTAATTTAAGTTATATAATACCTCTTTATCCTTTTTATCCTCTATTATTAAGTTTAAATATTTATATAAATTCGGATTAGCAATTCTAAGCTTAATTTTACTTAAATCTTCTTTTTATAAATCCGACTTTACTTAGATTATCTTAATTAAATAATATCTTATAAGAGTAAAAAAAAGAGATAAAGGTCTTAAAATAACTCCTATTAATTATTATTATAAATATATAATTAAATTAGTATTTATATAATTATTATAGGAATCAAATATATAATAATTAGAAATTTGTTAATAAGAGATACCCGAATAATAATAAATATTAATCGAATATTAAATATAATTAAAGTAATAATAAGTTTTAAAAATATAATAAATATTAAAGATCCGGGCTAAATAAGAATTTTCAATTAAAGAATTAAGTACCTTAATAAGCCTATTATAGCAAAGTATAATTTAACGATTATTTATAAGAAGCTTATTATAATAAAATAATATATTTCGGTATTTAAAATTACTTATTTAGAAATACTCCTTAAGAATCTAGTAATTCTTATAGAGAAAATAATAAGAATTTCTAAAATATCCTAGAGAATAAGGATCAAGTTATAAAAGGAAAAGAAATTAATATTAATTTCTTTATTATATTTTATTATATTTTATTTAATAAGATTCTGAATAAAGAGGTTATATATCGAAAATATAATAAGAATTTTATATTTAATAATTGTTTATATACTTACTTAAAAATACGTTATTAGAGGTAAATATAAAATAAGAAGATTCAGGATTCAGATCTAAAATTGGATTTAATAATTCCAAAATTATTAAAAGAATTAAGAAATAAACTCGAATAAAATTTGCTTTATTTAATTATTTTTATAATTTTATTTATATTATAAAATAAAATATCTTTTCGTATATAATATTATTTAATTATATAATACGCTTTTAATTTTAAGGGGTTAAGAGAATTTACTTATATAAATATAAATTATAATATAAACCTTAAAAATCAATTTTTCCTAAAATAATATTATTTAAATCTCGAGATTTAAACTTACAAAAATTAGATTATATTTAAAGGTATAAATAGTAATTAATATATTACTTTAGACTTTATTCTTATACCCTTCTTTATTAAAGGAAAAACCCCGTAAGAAAAAGATATAATTATCAAATTTACAAGGACTCTTTATATTATTATTAATCTAAAGGCTAATATTCTTATTAATATAAATGTTTTAGGACTTAAATAATATATAATTAATATTTTTAATATTAAAATTATTTTTGGTCTTTATAAGAATATTAAGATCCTTATTTAAATAATAATTAAAAATAATATTAAAATATAACGAGTAGTTCAGGCAAATAAGAAGTAAATAATATTCTTATTTATTATTATATAAATTAGTATTATTTTAAAGAATAAAAAAGGATTATTAAAATAAGATTTTATATTTAAATTGCAAATTAAAAGAACTTATATATATTTTACGGATATAAAAATCAATTTTATTATAATATAAAATAAGAAAAATAATATTATAATTATTAGAAAGAACTAGCAAATTAGAATTATACTCGAATATAGTATTAAAGAGAGTTATTTTATAAATATCGAAAACTATTTGTTTATAACAAAATTCTAATTTATTTAATATTTTTTTAATATTTATTTTTGCTTTTAAAAGAACAAATCCCTTTTTATTAAATTAATTATCAATTCTGCTCTTGAAACAAAATATAAGAATAAAATAATAATTTATAATAATTAAGAGCAAATAGCTTTAATAAAAATAGTTATTAATAAATTTCTAAAGATCTAGGAAGATATAGGAGATATAATCGATTTGCTAAAACTTAAATAATTAATAATTCTATTTATTACGAATTAGTAATCTTTAAAAGCTAAATTAGGGAATAAGATTTACTTTTTAAGAATAAATATAAAAATTTTAATAAGTAAGAAGTTTAATAAAATATATAATTAAGGAAAAATATCTTGATTTAAGAAAACAATTTCGTTTACTTTTTTAATATTTATTATATAAAAAATAGTTTATATTAGGTTAGAAAAGATTCCTTAGAGAAAGGGTAGAATTATTATTGATATTTGTAACCTTAATAAAATAATAATTATAAATAATTATTTATTATTTTTTTAAAAGGATATTATTTTAGCTCTTCAAGAATATTCCTATCTTATAATAATAAATTATAATAATTAGTTTTACCTTTTTCTTATTAAAAAAGAAGATTATTATAAATTTATTATAATTTTATATTAAGGAATAAAGAACTATAATATAATTTTAATAAAATATAAGGAATTAGTCCCTTATATATAAAGGAAAATAGATAAATTCCTTAAGGCGTATTATTAATTTGCTTATTATTATATTAATAATATTATAATTTTCTTTAAATTATTTAAGAATTATTTTAAATATTTTAAGATTATTTTCAATCTTTTCTCTAACTTCAAAATTATTCTAAAACCTAAGAAATCCTATTTAGAATATTTATTTATAACCCTTTTAAATTAGAAAGTAAATATATTTAGCTTTATTATTATAAAAGAGAGAATAGAAACTATTAAGCAACTTAAATTCCCTAATTTTATAAAATCTTTAGAGCTATATATAGGGAAAGTAAATTAATTAAAAAATAATATTAAATAATTTATATAAATTACGGAATTACTCTAGAAAAGGAAAATAAAACTTATAAAAAAGTCTTTAGCTAAAGGTAAATATATACGAAAAGCTTTCGCGAAAAAGGCTATTTACGATCTAATAGAGATAAAGTTAGAATTATTTAATTTACTTTAAAAGATATTAACTTCAAAAACTTATTTTGTATATTATAACCCGGATCGGTAATTATATATCAATTTAAATTTATTTAAATAATAGGAAATAGATATAATAATTTATTATATTAAAAGAAATCTTAAAAATTATTAATATTCTTATATTAATATTAAACCAATTATATTTCTTTCCAAACTCTTTAACGTAATTAAAATAAAATATTAGCTAATAGAATTAGAAATAATAAAATTAGTCTAGACTTTAAAGAAAATTTATTATATATTATTTTAAATATTTAAGATTATTATTTATATAAATTATTTATTTATAATTAATATAATCAATTAAATAATATTATTTTTAATTTTTATTAATAAATTAAATCTAAAATTAATCTAAGCCTTTTAATATATTTTATAATTTAATTTAAAAGTTTGCTAAAAAAAAGAAAAAATATATATAATATTAAATACTTTATTAAAGCTTATATAAAAATATAAGTTACTTTAAGATAAAGAGATAAAAAGAATTCTTAATAATATATTAATTTATTATTTATTTTTAATTAAAATTAGCTTTAAATTTAAATACCTTCTTAAAGAAGGTTATAAATATAATAAGAAATAAATAAGGATCCTAACTTTATTAAACCAGAATATAAATACTTCGAGAAACTAAGATTTTAATATTTTAAATCTAAAACTTCGGATTTATAATCTTTATAAAGATTTAATTAATTTATTAAAAAATTCTATTAGAATTAAAGAAATAAAGAGATTTATTATAAAAAAAGATCTAATTTATTTTATAAATATAGCAAATTAATAAGAAAGATTTTGTATTTCCGAATCTTAAATATAAAATATTTTTTGTTTAACGTATAATAAATATAATTATATAGGCTTCTATAAGATATATAAGAAAATAATATTTAATTATTATATATATAATCTTTTAAGATATTTCAAATATTATATTTAATATTACCCGGATTACTAGTTTAACCAAATAAAGCAATATTACTTATATAAAAAGCTAAAACTAATCGTAACCCTGCTTTATATATTTTATATAATTATAATTAACTTTATTTTAGCCTTGTTAAATTCAAATAATTTTAATTATATTCTTATAATTATAAACAAATTCTCGAAGAAGGTTATTATTGCTTTTAGGAGAAATATTTAAATTATAAAAGAGTAGGCAAAAACCCTTTTAAATATTATAATAAATTAGGGAACTTTTTAAGTAATTATTTTAAATAAAAATCCAAGATTTATATCTTAACTTTAAAAAGCTATCTTTAAAGAATTAGGAACTAATTATTTAATAATAATAACTTATTACTTTTAAGCTAATAAATAATTAGAAAAGACGAATTAAATAATCGAAATTATTTTATATTTTTATCTTATAAATTACCCCGAAAAGCCTTAAAATAAATTCCTAAATATATTAAGATTTACCTTAAATAATTTAACTAATTCCTTTATTAATAAATCTCTGAATAAGATTATTTATAAAACCAAATTAAATAATAGCCTTTTTATAATTATAGATAATATATAAACTAATATAAATTTAATAGCCTAAATAATATAATATAAATAAAAAGCAATTAAGATACTTACTTTTGCGAATATAAATATAAAATTTATTTATAATACGAAATATTAATTTATATAATTAAAAGAAAGGGGTTTTGCTTTTATTAAGCTTTATTCGAAATATTATCTTTTAAGTCTCGAGAGTTTTAAGCTTTTAAATTAAAGAATAGGCCCTTTCCGGATTCTAAAAAAGATCGGAAATTATACTTATTAATTAAAGTTGCTTAATAAGTAGGATATTTATTTAATAATATTTATTTCTATATTAAAATTAATATTAGAGGAGCTGAATCCTTATATAGGACTTCAATTAATCAGAAAAAAATCAATATTAGAATTAGAAAAGTAATATTAATAATAAGATAATTATAAAATTAAGGCCTTACTTAATCGATATATTAAGAAAAAGTAATAAGGCCGAGTTTCTTAACTTTAATATTTAATAAAATAGAAAGATTAAAGTCCTATATATAATTCGTAATATAAAAAAAGAAAATTATATAATACAAAAGAGCTAATTTAGAATTATATTAAAAAATATAAAATAAGAAGTTAATAAGAATACAAATTCTTATAGAAAAGTAAATAAATTTCTAATAATAAAGCTTATCGATAATTAAGGTAGCAATATTAAGCTAAATATAAAACAAAATAGAGCTTTTGAATTCCGAGGGCTTATTTATTAACTTTCTAAAGTTAATAAATATTAAATTATATTTATTAATAATAATATTTTTTAAACTTTATTTTATTAATTTTCTATAACTTATTATTTATATTTTCTATATATATTATTTACTCTAAGATTATTCTTATATACTTTATTTATTTAAACTTTACTTTATTTAATATACTTAATTTAAAATCTAAATTAATATTATATTAAAAGTAATAAGGCCTAGAATATTTATAAAGATTTAAGCTAAAAATAATAATTATTTAAAAAAAAAATTCCCTAAGTTTATAAATATTCTAATAATATTACTTTATTTATTTATAAATTTAGAACAAATTATTTAATAAATTCCTTTTATAAGTTATTTTTTGAATAATATTTAGATTATATATATTATAAAAAATAATAAGATTTTAAGCTTTAATTAACAAAATATATTTCTATTCGTTTTTAATAAAAAGGATTTTAAAAAGAATTTCAGATATTATAAATAAATAGCAAAAGTAAATATAAAGAATAATAATAATCCAAAATAATATTATAAAATAATATTTAATATTAATTAAATAATAAGAATAAAGAAATTACTAAGCAATATTCGAATAATAATTAAAAAAGTAAAGAATATTAATTATTATATTATAATTAGGAACTTCGCCTAAATAAATAATAATAATTATATCTTTAATATTACCTTTAAGGATTCTTTAAATATTATAAATATTTTAGGCCTAATAATTTTTAAATCCTTTATTCTAATTTACTTATAATAAATATATAATAAAGCAGTTAAATTTGTATATTATAAATTTTATTTTTGTTATAAGAAAGGCTATAAAGAGCTATAAATAAATATTTAAGAATATTTAAAAGCTTTTAAGAACTAGATTATTATAAATAATAATAACTTAAAATTAAAAAAAGATTTAATTATAAATTAAAATCTTAAAAATTATAAAAATAAAATTTAATAAATAAAATTTTATAATTTAGAATAATAAGTTCAGAATTTAATATAATATAATATATAATAAATATAAGTTCAGGAACTATTAAAATAAAATATTATAATATTAATAAAAATATTATAAAAAAAGGCTTAATATATTCTATTATTTAGGCTTAAGAAGAAATTAATATTTTAATTATAAAGATTCCTATATAATCCTTATAAGATTATATATATAATACTAGATTAGGAACTTTCAATATTTCTAAACTTATAAAACTTATAATTATAAAAGGGCCTATTTTCTAGATTATATTTATTATTAAGAAGATTAATAAGCTTTAGGAATCTAAATTTTTATAATTCGATATTATTATATTAATCTTGAAAAAAGATTTTATATTATATTTATAAAAATATAAACAGGCTATTTAATTTCTTTTCTATTCAAATTCTAAAATATTCAAAATTTATATTTAAATAAAAACTTTAATAAATATATTAATTATAATTTTAAAAAGAACCTTTAAGGAGATAAAAGGTTTAAATAATAAGCTTAAAAACAAAAAGAAAATTTAAGAAGTATTTAAGTTAATAAATATTATTATTAAAAAGAAGCAAAGTACTCTATTAATTTAATTTAATTAGAATCTTAAGAAGAGAAGTTCTATAATAATTAATTTAGAAAATAATATTAATTTAATTTTCTTATATAATATATTAAAAAAGAAATATAAATAATTATTTATTAAATTTCAAAATCCTATAAAGTCTATTTCTTTTCTTTCTAATCTGTAATAATAACTTAAGGCTATATTAAATAAATTCCTTAATTCTTATTTTAATTTAAATACTTATCTTTGTTCAGATCTTAAGATATAAGATTTTTTCAAAATTTAAAGTACTTTGTATTTAATATCTCTTAATTATAAAAATCGGATAAACGAAAACCCGTATCCCTTTTCAAATTAAGGTAATAGAATAAGTCGTTAAAAGGGATATATAGATCCCTAATAGGAAGCCTACCCGTATTATTAGGACCGCGGATTTCAATTTCTGCAAATACTTTATTAGGACTTATATATAAACTTACGAAGTTTCTTAAATCTTTATTATTAAGATTTATAATTCAATTTCTAAAATAAATATTTTTAAAATTTATATAAACCTTAATATATTATATATAAAGGGGCTATTTAATAATATTTTTAATTTATTTTTATATTTTAACTTATTTTATATATATCAAGAGTTTAGCAGAATTTGAAAGGATTTTATAAGTCTCGATCAATTTTATATATTAATTATAATAAATATTATTTTATATTTAGATATAATTTAGGGTTATAAATTATATTATAGAATATTCGATTCCAAATACTTTAATAAATATTTTTATATAATTTTTAATAAGCTTTGCTTAATAAATATTATTAAGATTAAAAAGTCTTTTATTAGCTAATTTTATTTATTTATAATAAAGCTAAAACCTATAATAATAATAGAAAGCTTAAATTTAATTAAACTTATTAATTTATACCTTCTAAATTTATATTTTTTAAATTTAATCAAAATTCTCCTTAATTATAATATACTAAGGATTGATTTATAATCAATTTTGTTAAATATAAATCTAATATCTATTTAATATTATTTCAATATATTTTTACTTTCTTTTTACCTTAAATTTAATATTTATAATAATAATATAATCCTAGCTGCAATTCCTTTTATTATAATTTATTATTATTTTAATATATTTTCGCTTTCTTTTCTTTATAAATTTAAATTTTATATTAATAATACTTCCGATATCCGTAATATTTTAATAGATAAACCTACCCTTTATTACCTTAATAATATTATATTATACGGATCCTCGAGGACGTATAGACCTTTCTCGGCAGGAGAATTATTGAAGGGATTTAGGGTAAATAAGATCTTAATCTTAATCCAGTTAATTTAATATTAATATTGTATAAATTTAAGATCTTAACGGATCCTGTATCAATAATCAATTTAATTATTATTATTATAAATCCAGTCATTTGTTCTTGTTTTGTTTTCTTTCCAACAGGTAATATTCTCGTTTTCAACTTTTTAGGAAGTTTATATAGAGGGAAATCCTCCCCCCTTTACTCCTTTTTGGAGATTATAATAATTTATTAATAAATAAGATCTTGTAAACCGTTTCGGTTAATATTCTAATAATATTAATAGCCTTTAATAAATTTGAAGAAGTATTTATTATATTCCTAATATTTTTTATTTATTATATAAAAATAATATATTATTAATATAAATTACGATTTCCTTATTTAGCACAATATTTAATATTTGCTTAATATTTTGTTTATTTAAATTAAAATTAATTACCTTATTAGGCTTAGTATTTTGAATATTAGCTTCCTTAAATCTATTTTGTATATTAAGGCTAAGGCTAACTTCCTTATTAATATTAACATTTTGAATATTTGTTTCTATATTCGCGGATTGCTTATTTATTAATATATTATTTATTTTATTAAAAATATTAGGAATAATTTTTTTTATTATTCTTTATTTCAAATAAGTATATTTTTATTAATATTATTTTATCAAAAATAATATAAATTAAAAACCTTAATCCTTTAGCCTTTTTATCCTATACCTGATATTGATTAGAATTATTATTAAATCTTAAGAATCTATATTTAATACCTTAAAATTTGAGTTTCTGCTTATAAATATCTTTATTATATATTTAATAGATATATCTGAATAACTTTATATAATTAATATTTAGTTTCTTTCTAATTTATCCTTTATATAATATTTTTCTATTAAATATTGCCGTAAGGAGCCTTTCCCTAATATATATTATAAAATTTAAAGTTTCCTCTTAAAAATCTTTATTTAATCTTAAATAAAATAATATTATTTTAATTTATTCGAGTAATATTTTATTACTTCGCTTAATAATACCGTTTTAATAGGAGTTATATAATAATATCGGCTCCTATTAAATATTAGCTTGATTAAGAATTATTTATATTTGCGAATTAATAAATTCTTTTATATTATTTTTATATAAATAACTAATAATATATCCTTTGATATTATTTTTCCTAATATAATCCTTAATACGATTATTAATAGGACCTATTTCTTATAAAGGAAAAAGATAAATAGTTATTATATTATTTTTTATAGGAATAATTTTTCTACCTTTAGTAATATTTATAAATTATTATTTGCTTAGAAATATTGCTTATTTATTCCTTATTAATTTATAATTAAAAATATAAAATTATTTTCCTATAATATAGATTTCGTATTATTATTTTAATAATATTATATTTTTAAGCTTATTATTCTACTTAATATTTATTCCGATAATTACTTTTGCTATATTTTTTATTAAAGTTATTTTAATATATTCAAAGCGTATATATCAAAGCCTTTATAAGGCTAGAATATCCTTTGTTCTAATATTCTTAATATACTTTTAATATTTTAAAGGAAATTAAGGAATAAAATAGTTATTATTTATTTTTTAACTTAAAAATAATATTTTCCTTATCTTATCCTTAATATTAAAAAATTTTCCCTTAAATAATATTATATATCCTTTTTTAGCTAGCTTTATTATTAAAATAATATTAAATTAACTCTTTAAGATATAATATATATTTGTTAATTCGATTTCTTTATTATTATTAATTATTATAATAATAGAACTTTTTTCTTTTATTATTATAATAATATCGTTAATCCTATTAATAGAATAATTATATATATAATAGGAAATAAAATACTACCGTTTAAAGTAAATATAAATCTTAGTTCCTAAGTCCAAATAAATATCTGATTTTCTAAACGCCTTATATATTAATCGTATTATTAATACTTTTTTAAAATGAACAATTATTTTGAAGCTATATACCCTTAAAACCTATTTCGTTTTCTCTTTATTATCTTTAAAGAGGAGTTTTTTATCTTTTAGCTTCTATTAATTAGGACGGAGGTTATTATTTAAATAATAATATTTTTCCTTTGTATAAAATCCTTTATAATAAGAGTATTTCGATTTAGTACTTTTATCATTTCCCTTTTTGCTATTATTATTATTATTATTTTTCGTTTTCCTTTACTTATTAAAGTTCCTTATTTTTAAGGCTTTCGAGGAGCCTTTTTGGCTTTATTATTTATTATAAATAAATATTATTTTAATAATCTCTTTAAAGGTAATATTCCTGTTAATATTATTTATAATTTAAATAATTTAAATTTAATATAACTTTATCTTATTTAGGAGACCTTTTAAGAATAAATAAATTAATATTATTTTATTTATAATTTGTATTATTATTATTAAATAATTATTTTAATAATATAAATAACTAATATATTCGTTAATATTCTTAAAAGTAATAGAATTTATATTAATTAAATATTGAATAGCTATATATATAATATAATTATTCTTCTTCTAAAATTTATTCTTTAAAAGCTTCTATATTTTTATAATATTTTTTTCGCTATTAAAGAAGTTTTTAATATATAATTTATATATCAAAATAATAATAGCTTAAGCTTTCCTATTTATTAAGGGTAAATTATTATTAATATTATTTTTATCTTTGCTAGTAGCTAATTAAAATCCTTCTTTAATAAGGGTAGTTTGTATTTTAAAGGCCTAATTATAATAGTTAGAAATCCCCTTTAAGATAATTACTTTCTTATATACTACCTTTATAATTTAATATAAAGGTAAATAAGATAATAATATTTATAAATTAAAAACTTAAATATTTTTTTCCTTATATAAATATATAAATACTAGCCGGGCTTATAACTTATTAGCTTAGGAAATTTCAATTACTCTATTTACTTAAGAATATAAGCTTATTTATATACTTGGCTGATCAATCTAAGCCTTATAAAAAATAAAATATTTAGTAGAGCTGATATACCCTAAGTATAGCCCTTGTTATTCGGCACATAGCCTGGCTGACAGTGATCCTAGGATTGCGATACGCTAGACCTGATTTGGCTTAATGCTGCTGGAGAGACTGCCCCAGCTATTCTCCAACATATGACTATGACATTTTTCTAACGTAAAAGTTTTTTATTTTTCCTAACCGGGTTTAATAAATTTTTTATTTTTAAAATTAATTTGAAATGAAGTTTTATCGATTTTTAAATGTTAAAAAAAAATCACGTGATTTTTTTGCTTATTAAGTAATTTTTTTGATATTAAATGTTAAAAAAGCGATTATAACGATTTATTATCAATAAGTGCGAACATGGCTAATATTGCTAAACCTGCTAAACCCGCTAAATGCGCCGGGGCCAGCCCTACGCAACTTTCTTTACGAAATCATTACTATTTGCTAGCTAACAGCAATGATTTCGTAAAGAAAGTTGCGCGGGGCTCGCCCCGGGCGCATTCAGCGGGTTTAGCAAGTCTTGGTTTCCTAGGCAGGCCTGCCGATTTGCTGATGATGAAACAATGACTAAACGAAAAGCCGATTCATTCGGATTCTCCGACAACGAGATACCCTCATAGTTTAGCATAGGTATATAGGTACCGTCGACTAGCGCATGCTGGGCCCTGAGCTTGCTGAGGAAGCCTCCAGGAACGCCTGTCGTAAAGAGGCTTAGCAGTATAAAACCCTTCAGATCGTTCAGCACTACTCGTATTGACCCCCCAACGGCCATGACCCCCCAACGGCTAGGCACTAAGTCCATTTAGGGAAGCTAATACCAGTATACCTCACGCACCACGCCTGCACATTATGTTAAATATCTGAAAAGGGTAAATTGTAGAGCTCGTCGAGTACTTTCATTCGATTATTTATTGACGTAAATCGGCCAACAAACGGTAGAGGAATATAAGGGTAGAGTTTTGTATCTCCCAAAATATAAAGCTGAGTATAATAATAAAAAGCATATATAAATATTAAGGTACCAAAACGTCTACAATCCTCGTTTATATAATTTGTATACTCTATACTTTATACGGTAAGTATTGATAAGGATATAATAATCATGTTTAGGAAGTATTGTATTGTTTACTAGGTAGAAACAATAGAATTTGCTACTAGCTAACTGGAATAGGCCTAATGCCTGGCCGTTGGGGGGTCAATACGAGTAAGCCGTTCCCGGTTAAATCATGCTGATGCTTAAGGTAGGTTCGGCCCGCGGCGATTGTCAGCCGCCGAAGTACTTTGCCAAGCAGGGCACCAATCATCATGAGAGACCTTAAGACCTGCCAGAATCAGTTGCCTCCAGCGGCTCCTTGCACCAATGTCGTTGCGATGTCCATATCTGCCAAACACTGAATTGGTATTCAGCTTTTAAAACGTAACACTAACCGACAGTCTCGGCCTTGACTTTGTCCCTTGCCTTCTCGAGAGGAAAGCTCTCGATGCTCGTTGACAAACCTCATACCTCTTGGAAAAACCTCTCTATGTAGCTCTTCCAGACAAGGAAGTAGCGGCTTGCAATGATCAATAAAGTAATCATCCACCGTATCAAAGCTTTCCCTTGCAATCTGCCTTGATTTCGTCTCCGCCAATTCTTCGGTGCCCGCAAAGTTCCACTTATCATATTGAGGAACTCTCCTACGTCTCATTCTGCATAGATGCACATCTGTTTGACGCCGCCTTTGTCAAAGCCATTGATGAAGCATAGGCTGAATACTATGTTACTTGTGGGCTCCCGTAGACATACTTCTGGTCTATATAGTCAGAGTCCGTAATGCGCAACCGCAGTGATTCTAGGGGTGAGGATGAGTGGTGTTTATCTAAAAGTGAGGATTCAAGCCAGGCGGTAGCCTTTGAGGCTTCGGAACGACTTAAGAATGAAGCCCATTAAATCTTCCTTATTCTAGGCATTCAGCGAACATTCTCTGTCGATCCTCAGTCCTGCCCAGCGGTAATGTCGGCTATAGCGTTATCAAACGTCTTAAGGATAGGGTCGTACAACTCCTCTGGATCCGATGCGTGCACGAGTTCAAAGTCATGTACAACATCGGAGAATCCACATCACCGCCCATCGCAACGAGCGTCGCTTTGTGCAATGGCTTCTCGGCCTACCGATGCAGACGTAATTCGAGACTAGTCAGAGGCCTGGTGTCGCCCTTCGCGCTCTACGAAGCCGCAGCGCTATGTATTTGGTGCATTGTCCCGTACACGGTGCTACACATGGAGCCTAGGGTGAACACAAAGCTGCTACACATGGGCGATAAGGCGGAGAAAGGTATGAGAGCAATGAAACTTGGGACTAGTGAGAAGGAGATCAGAGAGCTATTCATAAGGTGGAAGGGGATGAACTTCGTTCGGGCGGCGATTGTGGGTACGGGTGCTTTGCTTTCGGCTGTCGCTACGTTGGCTTGAGGAGGGGAGCGTACCGGAGGTCTCAATACTCGTGATTGTGATGGAATAGAAATGCAATCCTTTCCTAGAGCGTTCGGAAGATACTGCAACTTTGCAAGTAAAGTCGTTACGTCTCCGCTATCGCTTTGCGATTCATATCGTCATACTGTGCCGTTTCGCTTGAGTAGGTACAGCCGCACGTGCCCGCACTTCGTAACAATACTACTCGGAAAGCAGGCACCCATATTTGCCGATAGGTGCAGAATCATGCCAAGACACTCAGAGCTTCGAACCCTGTGATAGCGAGCTGGCACTTCCGCTTTGATAGAGGGCCAGTGCCGGGCTCCAGTACTTGGAAAAAGCAGTCTCAAGGGTGGAGAGCACGATCCTGGACGTGGGCAGTTCAAGCGAGGACTGAGTTCCCAGTGTCAGTATCTATCTTGAGTATCGAGCTTCATAAATATAAATGCAGGACCTGATGTCCAAACGACTGATCTGATCATCATGCTTGATCCAAAGACTGCGCCAGGCACATAGCGTAGTACCTGCCCTTAAGCCGCTGCAACTCCTCATGCGTGCCAATTTCTGCGATCTTGCCATCCTCCATGACGAAAATGACATCCGCATGCCGAATAGTGCTGAGCCGATGTGCGACGGCGATCGTTGTCCGACTCAAAGCCATTTCGTCCAGCGCTTTCTGCACAATGCGTTCGCTTTGGGTATCCAGCGCAGAAGTCGCTTCATCAAGCAACAACAAGCGCGGCTTCCGAATCAGCGCCCTAGCAACTGCGATGCGTTGTCTCTGTCCGCCGGAAAATTGGAGACCCTTCGAGCCGCAAGGCGTATTCAGACCTTCAGGCAACGAGGACACAAAGTCCAGAGCGTTGGCCTGGCGACAAGCTTCGTGCACTTCGTCTTCAGAAGGCTCGTACTCCAGACCAATTGTGATGTTCTCGCGGACAGAGCCAAGATACAAGGGCGGTTCTTGCTGCACCAGGGACATGTAGCGGCGGTACGCATATGGAGACATGAGCGAGATGTCGTCTCCGTTCAATGTGATGCGGCCAGACGTTGGGTCGTAGAAGCGTTCCAGGAGCGAGATGATTGTGCTTTTGCCGCAACCGGAGGGTCCGACGACCGCAACGTGCGTTCCAGGTTCGATCTTCATCGAAATCCCTCGCAACACTTTCGCAGCGTCCCGTTGCTTGTACCGAAATTCGATGTTCTCGACGCCAATGAGCCCGTCTCCGGACGGCTTTCTGTCTCGATTTTCATCGGTTTCGCGGATATTGGCTCGAACAGTCCGAAGCCAGAGAATGTAATTTGCAGCGACTTTGGCCTTGGTGATTGAAGTTGTGTACGAGAAGAATTGCGCAGTGCCCTGACCTCCGAAGACCACCGCAATGAAGATGACGAAGAATTGTGTTGTGGTATACTCTCCACTTGCGATCAGCTGGGATCCGTACCAGAAGCCAAGGCCCATGACGAGGAAGTCGATTGATTGCGAAAGCGCATAGGGTATGAGCGTCACTACCAGACTCGGAATCACCTTGGCCACAATGTTTCCCAGAGCCTCATTATACTCATGTAGAATCGGTGCCTCTAGAGTCAAGAAATTGATGGTCCTGATTGAGGTGACAGCTTCCGTGGCCAAGCCAGCGCTACTTGCAAATCGCTCCCCTGTCGAAGCTTCAAGCTTTTGATCGAGCCGGATGCGGATATATCCAGCAGCAATGAGGAGAGAAAATCCGCCAAAGACGATGACAAGCCCTAGCTTCCAGCCGAACGCGATACCAAGAGCACTGCTGGACACAATGTTGACCAGGACGTTCAGAATAAGGCCGAGGTTCTGGGACATCAATTCCTGTAGCGATGTCGGCACGGACGATAGCTTAGAGGTCACGGATCCCGAAGAGTTCTCCGGACGATCGAAGAAGTCCTGGTCAAAGTATACCATACGCTCAATCATCTCCCGACGAACGCGATGGGTAATCGCTTGGCCAATTGTATTGCAGGCCCATCCAATGCTGAAAAATCCGAAGAGGTTTGCAATCGCCAGCACGAAGAACATGAGGGCGTAAAAATCGGCCTGGTCTTTTGCTTCCGAACCCTGTATCGTGAAGACGTTGATAAGACGGGAGAAGATGATCGCTTGTGCCGGGTACGTGCCACCGCCAATCAGGCCTCCGAAACCGATGACCAGGTACCATAAGTATAAGTCTGGGTGTTCTTTCAGCATGATCCAGATGCATTTTCCAAGCGAGTATCCAACAATTCCAGCAGAAAGGTGCTCAACTTCGCGCTCTGAATCCTTCGGCAGGGCCTCGGACTGCGTTCGTTGGAATGTGAGGGGTCGGTCGAGTGCTTCTTTGACATCGTCTCCCTCTTCCGACCCTCGACGAAACTCTGGTTCTCCAGCCTCGGCGCCTAGATCTTGTGCGCGCACCATAGCGGCGTATAGGCCGTCGTGCTCGAGGAGTTCGCTATGGGTCCCTTGCTCGATGACCTTTCCGCTCGTCATCACAGCAATGTTGTCAGCCGCCATGACCGTAGCGAGCTTGTGCGCAATAATGAGAGTCGTCTTGTTGGCCGATACACGGTAGAGAGCATCCTGAACAACTCTCTCTGCACGGGGATCGAGCGCACTGGTTGCTTCGTCGAGCAGTAGGACTTTCGGATCCGAGATGATGCTCCTGGCGATAGCAACCCTCTGGCGCTGCCCGCCGCTCAACATGCTCGCTCTCTCGCCGACTTGTGTGTTGTACCCCTCGGGCAGCCTTTCGATGAAGTTATGCGCGTTGCTGGCCATACACGCTTCTTGTACCAGCTCCATTTGCGCCTCCTCGGAGAGATTCTGTTGCTCGCCAACGAAACCTTTGGCGACATTCTGGAAGATTGTGCCTTGGAAGAGGATAGGCTCCTGCTGAACGAGTCTGAAATTGCTCCGCAACCATTTCGTATTATACTCGGCAATGTCGTGGCCATCCACGAGAATCTGACCTGAAGCGGGCTGATACCATCTTTCCAGTAAGCCAACCAAGGTCGACTTGCCGCAACCGCTGGGTCCGACCAGAGCGGTCGTTTTGCCAGCCGGTATGGACAAGTCTAAGCCTTGAAGCACTTGCGCCGTGGGCCGCGTCGGGTATGCGAAGCGCAAGTCACGAATCTGAATTTCTCCTGTGAAGGAAGTGGGTTGCATGCCCTCGGGAGAGAGCGGATCTAGTAAAGATGGCTTGTCAATAATGGAGAAGAGCTCGGAAGCAGCAGACGAAGCATTCGTGATGGATTGGAGCTGTGGCAAGACCAGCATAACGGAAGTAGCACCAAGCGTCACGCTGAGGACGACTGTAAAGACCGTTCCGACGTTGCCAATTTCTCCGCTTTGGAACAATCGAAAGCCTTCCCAGAAGGCGAGCGCAGTCCCTGACATGACCAAGAACGTTTGAGCGGAGAAGATGATGCCAAAGAGGAGCGACTTCTTATTGCCTTCCTTATGGGCTGTTTGTAAGTATTCGTCGTACTTGTTCACAATTTTTTGCTGCGATCCGAATGCCTGGATGGTCTTGATGGAGCTCATTGCATCCTGAGCAAGGACTGCTGCGTGAGAGTAAATCCGTGTCTAGACAGGAGCGGTGTTAGAAACACGTTTCTCGTTCCACGACGGATGCTCTACTACTTACAATTCGGGCCTCCAGGGGTGCATCCAAGCTGAGGCATCCTCCTATCACCAGGACAATGGCTGGCACGATGCCCATGGTAATGAGAGCAAGCTTCCACTGGACAGCGAGTGCCACAATATATGCCGAGAAGAAAAGCGAGAAGCCCTGGACGAGTGTGAACAGTTTCTCAGCAATACCTTGATTGACACGGTTGCCATCTGGGAGCTCCTGTCAGCGACCGAATACTGTGTAGTGGATGACCACATACTCATCGTAACCTGCGTCGCGGGAGATCCATTGCCTTCTTTGTCGAAATGCCATACTTCCTGCCTCAGTAGACTCTCCAGAAACGCCTTCCTTAAGGAGCGTGTGGTTCTGGTAGCCGCAACACATATGCACAGTGTTGCCACGTAGCTGATGACGAAGCGGGCAACGAACAAATACACGAAGTAGAGGACGAGATGGTTGATCTGGGCAGTGAACTGCTGCGCGTTGCCCTGGCCGGCCGCAAAACTGTTGAAGGAAGCTGTTGATGAGCCGAACACCAACGTCATCAAAGGTAGAGCAGCGCCAACCGCAAGACCGCCTATAAGTGCGATGGCGTACAAGAGGATGTCGAGGCGGTCCGCGTATTGGAAAATTCGCTGTCTATGAATCAGTCCAATTCAGCAAAGATGCTCTGATTCATCGCTTACGAAGTAGTCCTTAATACCCCCTTCCTTCTCTTTCTCTGGCTTGTCCTCTGCTACCTCAGACGAGTCTGCATCGTCCGACGAAGGCTTTTTGGACTCGACCTTGCTGGGCATATTGTCCGCAGTAGCTAGCCGCGCACCAAACGACTTCTCAACATCAGGCATCTTTGGTGGGTACACTGGTTCAGCTGCCTTCCCTGGCATGTTCGGTGATGATGAGATAGTAATGAAGCATCAAAGATGAAAAGGTAGGTGAGTGTCAGATACCGGCACAAACACTCAAAGCGCTGCGGGAAGAACCCTTGGCATGTACTCGCGGGTCCCGGAATCTTTGTGAAGCCGGGAAGGAAATCTGACGCTTCAGGAGATTCATTGCGAGGTGGTGAAATCGAGTCATATAAGTGAGCGTCATTCCAGGCAGAAGCATTGAGTACCATCTGCTCTGTTGTCAGACTATATGTTGGTCAGTACATCATTTGGCTGCGCAGTCATGGACGTCATCATCAGCTGAAATGGACTAGCTCCCTGGGTAATGGTGTTTGTTGGCGAGGCTTCAGTGTGGCCATTCCGGGCCTGCTGGCGCTACTCCGTATGAACGCCTTTCGCCGGGCAGCTGGCGCGGAGGGTAAAGAATACTCGCCTGCAGTAGCTTGTAGCACCTCCTGCAGTCAAACTTGAGTTAGAGATTTCCTTGAGTCGTGATACCTCTTGACTGCTGTGTTGAGAATAAGATCTAAACATGTGACCACACCCTAGAATTACTTATTCAATTATATAATCCAACATACTGTCAAGCTCCTACTACCGTGGCCATGTGCGGAAGACAAGGTTTGGATCGAGGAAGCACGGGCCGCGATGCGAAAACATGTCCCAAAGCTGGCAGGTGGCAATGGCTGGGATGCCACCTTTCCAAACGACGCACATTCATTAAACATTGGCTCCAAACCCTTTAAGCCACTTGGCCAAGGGTTACTATACTCGTATTGACCCCCCAACGGCCATGACCCCCCAACGGCCAGGCACTAAGCCCGTTTAGGGAAGCTAATATCAGCACACCTCGCGCACAATGCCTGCGCATTATGATATATCTCTGAAGAGTAGATATTGTAGAGCTCATCGAGGGCTTTCATTCGAACTCCCATTTGCCTGATTCGGCTGGAAGATGGTGGAGCAATGGGGGGGGGGAATAGTGCATGGCCGATGGGGGGTCATGGCCGTTGGGGGGTCAATACGAGTACGGGTAGCGGCGAAGGCTAGAATTTAAGCAACACCCGAGCCGCCGTCCAATATGACATCTGTGGCAGTTGACGCACTAATCTAGTTGATTGGCCAATCAACGTACGTTGGATTGGCAATCCAACTGACGATTGGCTATCCAATGTACTAATGCAGGTGGTTGGCCAATCACCTAGTTGAAAGCCCAATTTCCTGCTGTAGTACGTTGAATGGTTATTTACCTAGAGCCGCTTTTACTCCCCCTAAACGGCTCCCAAACGACTCCCCCTAAACGGCTCCCCCCAAACGGCTCTCCCTAAACGGCTCTCCCTAAACGGCTCTTTTTAAACGGCTCCTCGAATTCTGCGACAGAGATATTTTTTGTTTTTGCGATTACCCTACGATCGTTTAGGGGGAGTTATTTGGGGGGGGGTAGTTTAAAGGGGGCGGGGGAGCTGTTTAAGGAGGCATATTAAGCCAGCGATATACTATCGTTTATATGGTTAGTGATTGCTTCGTCAACTAGTCTTTTACCTATTTAAGCTAACTATATGCTTAGCCGTTGAATGATCAATTTAGTCAGTTGATTGATGGTTCAGCAGCATTGGTACGTCAACTGCCACATCCACATGAACGACGAACGATACGCGACACATGCAGAATCATCCCGAAAGTCTTCGGGATGATACTGATTGGACTATCCGTTCGGAGCGGGTACTGTTGTCGCCCGCTGGGTGCTGTAAGAGATGGTAAGGTATCATCAAACTGTCGCTGGCCTTGGGCGTTTACACAATATGTTGACAAATCCGGACGCTCTCGATCCAAGTTGAGTGGTGAGTTCGAGCTTGCACATCGCTCAAAATTCAACCCTGGTACCTGCACCTTCCTTTCCCTTCATACCTCAGATGGCGACATACGCGCTGCTCGGGGCTACTGGCAGCACTGGCTCGGCGATCTTACGATACTTGCTAGAGGAGCCACCACAAATTCACAAGCTAAAAATATTCGTTCGCTCGAAGAGCAAGCTGTTGAAGGCATTCTCAGACATCGAGAATAAGACACCTTTCCACGTCGAAATATACGAAGGCACGCCTGACGATGATGCCGCGCTGCAAAAGTGTCTTTCAGGCGCAAATGTCGTCTTCATGTGCATCGCCACGAACCAAAGCACACAAGGCATCTCCATCTGCTATGTTATCACCACTGCCATCATCGCCGCTCTCAAGGCCCTCCGCCAGAAGCAAGCAGCTTCTTACATAGTCCCAACAATCGTCCAGCTTCGGAGCGTGAACTCGAACCCGATTGTCGGGCCGAGGGAGTTGTCCGTCCCACGCTTCATCCTCAGATACTGTTTGTACTACGCCTACGCGGACCTTGACCGCGGCTGCGACCTTCTCGAGCAGACTGCGACCGAAGATCCGGCGCTTCTGGACTACATCTTCATCGATCCGCCCGGCCTCCACGACTCTGAAGGCACAACTCTGACTGGGCATGAGCTTCTTGTGACCGAGCTGCCAAAGATGAATCTCGGCTATGCTGACCTTGGTGCTGGGATGTGCGAGGTGGCAGAAAGACGAAAGGGGTTCAAGGGGAAGGGTATTATAGTGTCGGCTACAGGACCAGTGAATACGACAACATCTTTATTGTTGGGCTACGTTTTCACTGGGTTGAAAGCGAGGTGGATCGGTTGATACTGTCTGCAGTCGACACTATGCATGTAGAAAGACCTCTGACTCCTTGTCAAATATTTGTTTCGCGATGCTTCTGTGGAATTGTGTATGCAGATGGAAGATTTTTTGGCAAACGAGAGGTTTCTCGTACGTTTCTTGCCTGTGCTTGTTTATTTCAATGTCGAGACCATCTCGGCGAGGTGATGTCACGTCGCTGAAGCTGAATCATCGTTACGACAAATATTTACCGATCCTCGAAGCCATCCACCACGTCACCGTCTCTCACGAACTCCTCAACCCATCCTGTCGTCATCCTGGCCTGGATTAGTCGCAAGACGACCATTCAGTGACAGCAGGAGTACTCACATGCTCCTCTTGGTGTCGGCGAACTTCTCATGATCACCGACCAGATGCTGCTTGTACCAAGGATCCTGCTTCATGCGCTCGTAGTCCTCCAGACTTTTAAAAACCACTTGGCCGAAGCAGTCGAAGTCTGCGATATTGGCCATCTGCGGGTCGAACAGCTAGGACATCAATGCCCGGGTGGCACTTTAATTGTGAATCTTGACGCAGCATCGAGTCAGACTGAACGATTGGGCCAGCGAAGACAGTAAGACCAGCAGCCGGTGGAGATTGGCATGCTCACCTGGGTCCATCTTTTGACACCATTCTTGACCATGAGATCCTTGGTCAAGGGAGTGGAGACATTGACCATGTGGTTGCGGTAGGCTTCCTCGCTCATACCTGGTTTGCGATATCAGCAGATGGTGAGACAGAGGTACTTGTCGTTGGTTGAGCCGGATAGCTCGGGCACCTCTAGCTCGTCGACCGAAGGCATTTTCACCTGACTGATAAGCGCGATTGGAAGGAGGATGAAGTGTCGAAGACTATGTCAGAAGCTGGCAGCTGGGAAATTGTAAGGCACGAGGCTAAGGTGAAGACCCAATGCTCCAGGACGGCCCAACTGATGCCAAATCCCATTTGGCCCGGACCATTGTCCCGCGGAATGCGACGCGAGGAAACGTTTTCGGGCCTTTGCTAGACCTCACGACCTTCCTGCAGGAACTGCGTTGCTGCTTCTGGAACAAAACCTGCTAATCAGGAGGATTACTCGACGTTGCAACGCTGGAGAATCACACGATCACGGCAAATCTGCTTGAGCGGTATGCGGATCGTAGCTATAGGGAACATGGCACTCACACGAAGAAATTACGGACTGTATCAGCTGTCTATCCACTACTACGCAATGTTGCCCACAAGCTGGTGTACCTGGACATTGATCACCGCAGCTGGGCCCTTCAACTCCGCAGACCGCACCGCTGCTCCGATGGAAAACCATTTCTTCTTGCGTGCTCGCATCTCGAAAGCAACCTTGCCATCGCCAGCCAGTTTCCGCAACACTTCCCCTATGAACGGCTCCAGAGCAAGGGTGCGAATCTCCTCATCCAGTGATGCGCCGTAGATCTCGGTGACAATGTCTCGGACAGTGGCACTCTTCTCGCCGCGGCTCCGTACTCGGCCAAGCGCCTGTATCACTTGCCTCTCACGCCGCAATTTCTGTTGCGGTTCTCTACTAATCTTCGCTGGCAAATTGGCAATCGTGTCGCCGTGAGCTGAGTACCCGATCGCACACTTCTGGTCGGCCATTTTCTGGAGGCTGGCCATGAAGGTCCCTAGGTCTTCTACCGCGCTGGTGCTGTGACCGAGGATGTTGTCACCGGTGAACATGGCTTGCTCCTCTTCTAGGATGAAGCACACGCTGTCTTCCGAGTGTCCAGGTACGTGGATAGCGCGGACCGTGGCGCCTTCGACCTGGAAGGTTTGTCTGTCGGTGATGTCTCGCTGGCCATTGTCAGGTTTGTTCTTGTAGATGTGCTGCTGAAGGTCCGGGTACAGGCGTATCAGGTCTGGGACACCGCCTGTGTGGTCTCCGTGCTAATGGGTTAGCAGGACGAGTGAGAGGCTGATGTCTATAGATATGAGCGTGGATTCGACCAGGTCCCCTCACTCTGGCTCGCCACCGGAGGTGTCGATGATGAGTCGCTCATGGCCCGTGCCGATGATATATGTATTGGTCCCTTGGAACGTGAATTGCAGAGTAATATTAGCAGCCAAATCTCGATAAGGCTTGTTGGGAGAAGTAACGAATTTACCTTGCCCGGGTTCTGACCTAGGATACGAAGGACGTTAGGCGTAAGTTGTTCGACATTCGCTAGCTGTGGGAGTCGAGCTGTTTGGCCTTCAAGGTAGTCGTAAAATGCGCAGATGTTCAAGGACTTGTTGATTTGACGGTAACCGCCCTTGTCGTCTTGCATAGTGAATATATTAGGCTGTGCAATGAGTTATGGAGCTTTTTGCGAAATTTGACAAGATATAACTTGACAAAGACTTTCCGACAATAATGCTTACTCAAGTGCATCGAGCAGAGAGGAGGGCAATCGTCCGGACGCGGTGCAGTGTAACGGGCCATTTGTTCGACTGCGTCGGCGCATTTCCAGATCCATAGTATGTTCAGGGCTGTCAAGCCCGACGCTCACATAATGCTAGTGCATCCTTTGTTCCACGCCTGAGTCCCTTACTTCAATCAGACTGCCAAACAACTTGCATAAGCCCTGCTCGCCTCGCTTGGCTGTCAGCAACTTGGTGGGACATGCGAAGAGGCTGATGGGAGGTTCGAAAGTGGCCAGCAGGTGTGTTGCCCTCACCGTGACATCCGGTATGATATGATTCTTGTCTTTTATACTTAATCTAGTATGTATGAGAAGAGCTTGTAGGATCATCTAATCTAATTGTAGTCTGGCTGCTTTGCGTAGACGCCGTAGCCAGGAAGTCAGTCCATTTACCACACTACGATCCCGCTCATATCCAAAAGCAAATGGCAATTCCAGTCGAATAGACGTCAAAGCTGAACCAGTTTGTACATCGATCGTCGTTCGAGCAGCATAATAGTACCCGGTAGGAAAGAGAATATGGTACTGTAATAAGGCGAATGAAAGGTTAAAATGAGATATGGACGGATACTGTTTCATTCTGCAATAAATATCGTAGCCCGGCTATAAATATAAGTCAGATAGGATGTAAATAATAAGTGGGCGGTTGCTACTCGCCCTCAGGCCCTAGCTGTAAGGGCAAATAACCATAGAAGCCGGGCTCATATCTCGCGTGTTGCGCCCCTGCATTACCTCCCGGAATCCCAGGCAGCCATCTCGAATGGCTTTGAAAATTACTTATAAACACCGTCAAACTGATTCCACTTATAAGGTTCCAAAGATAAACTATAAGAAGACCGCGTAAAACGGCATCGAGACCATCTCAAATCCGACGCGTTCTCACCTGCAGACAGAATATCCGCTTCTTCCCGCAACCTTTGGCTGGAGAAGCTGACAACCTTCGACATTCTGACTATCAACATGCTCCTCCTTTCCCAGTTGCCTTCCCAGGAAATTTGCAGAGCCCGCAAATTGCAGGCTCACGTATCATGGTCAAAAAGTCCCGCATCCTCAGCATCTCTCGACCAACCTACTATCATGCCTCTCTCCCCGAACATAAATACACAGACTCCGGCCAAATCTACACCGAAGTCACCTGCCCCGGCGGGCCCATGACCGCAGACTGGGTATGGAAGACCCGGGGTAGCACAGAGGAACAAGGGCGTTTCCGCTCTCGCGGCCCCGGCTGCTCCACCCTCTACAACATGGCCATCCGCAGCTGTCTCAGAAATTCCTTCAGTATTACCGCAGAGAGCTTAGAAGAGTTACCCTGGGAAGTAGGAGGGGTGCTCTGGGACCGTTTGAAAGCCGCGTACGCCACCCTCTGGAACAACTCAATATCACGCACACCCAACTGACACAAAGACGACATCCAGCCAACTAGACAGTCTCCGCACCTACCTCACCTTCAGCACCATCTACCCCACCCACCTCCCCAATTTCCACAAAACAATCCCGAACCCCCACCTCCCCCTCCCATCCTACCTCCACCCAGCCACCTCCCCAACCCACACCTTCCTAACCCACCTCACCCTCACCACCCTCACAATCCCCCGCACCGCCCTCCTCCAGCTCTCCTCACTCACAAACCTCGCCTCCCTAACCCTCGGCCCCGCCCTCCTCGCCCCCTCCCCAGTCGGCCTGGACCCAGTCGGCCTAGACGACAGCATCATCCGCAGCTGGTCGCGCACGGCGAGCACCGCCGGCGCGTTCAGTCTGCTCCGTGTCCTGGCCGCGCGGTCACAACCCGCCCTCACGGCCCGCGCGTTCGAATACCTGAATGCCTTCCCCGCGCTCGCTGTTCTCGCGACTGAAGACTGTGCGCACATCCGCCCAGCTGATGTTACCCCCGCGGCCGCTCAGGGGTGGAGATGTAGAAGTGGCAGAGACCTCGAAGATTGGCTTGTCACAGCCGAAGCTGAGGGGGCGGGATGGGATGAGCTGACGCGGGCGATGTTTAGGATTGCGGGGGAGTGGAGTGTGGAGGCGTTGACGGAGGAGGGGGTGCAGGCTGTAGATGCGTTGCCTGTTCTTCATCTTGGAATTGGAGGGGGAGCTGGGGCCGCGAGGGTGGATGAGAGGAGGAAGGGGGTTTTGAGGTGTTGGCAGCGGCTGGGGACGCCGGTTGGTGGGGTGGCTGAGGAGGGGGGGAAAGGGATTAAGAGAGCTGGGGGGGATGGGGCGCTGATGGGAGGGGGGAAGAGGAAGCGGCTGATGAGGGAGAAGGTGAGGCAGGATTTGGGGAATTTGTTGGTGGGGTTTGGAGCTTGAGGATGGAGATCTCTATTGGTGTTTTGGCAGGGGAAGGCGGTTCGTTCGATCCGTAGGGATTCCACATGGCTGCTGCATTGGCTGGTATGCCCGACTGAAGGGTGGGGATTGAAAACTGTACCTATAGCGGTGTCTTTGGGCTGTATATACTTGAGAACATTGGTCATGATGAGGGCGTTAAGTGCTGAGTCGCGTTGCATTAACGTGTTCGTGTACACGAGGAAACCGGTGGCATGAGAATACGTACAGGTGCCGCAAAAAAGAGATCCGCCCCACATCCCGTGCGCCTACCTCGCTCTGCCCTCCGCCAGGGACCCCCCTCATTGCTCACACCAACACGTCCTCCATAGACCCTCCCTGCTCCTACCTCAACCCAAGAAACCATTCTACCACCCCAAACCAACCGTCCCACCACACACCCTCACGCGTTAGCCCCACTCTCCACCTGCGCCTCCGCATGCTTAGCCATGGTATTCAGTGCACTCCCATTCTTAAACCACTCAATCTGGCTCTCATTGAACGTATGCGCTAGCTGCGCCTCCCACACCTTCCCGTCCTTCGGATGCACTCTCAGGGTTAACGGCTTGCCAACGGCGAGCTGCGTGCACATGACGTCGACTTTGTCGTCTGGGTTGATTTTGTCGTAGTCGGCAGGGTCGGCGAAGGTGAGGGGGAGCATGCCTTGTTTTTTGAGGTTGGTTTCGTGCTGCGGGGGATTAGTCCGGGGGGTTGTGATATTGAGGGGAAGGGGGATGGGGGGGACTTACGATACGCGCGAAGCTTCGGACGATGATGGCGAGACCGCCGAGATGCCGGGGCTCTAGGGCGGCGTGTTCTCTTGAGGAACCCTCGCCGTAGTTCCAGTCGCCGATGACGACCCAGTGGATACCTCTCTTCTTGTAGTCACGCGCGGTTGCTGGGACGGCGCCGAAGTCACCAGTGGCGAAGTTCTTAACTTTGTTGGCTTCGCCGTTCGCGGCGTTGATGGCACCGATGAGCATGTTGTTGGAGATATTATCAAGATGGCCACGGTATTTAAGCCAGGGGCCGGCCATGGAGATGTGGTCGGTGGTTGTTTTGCCCCTGGTCTTGATGAGAATTGGAAGGTCCACTGCATCTTTGCCATCCCAGGCTTGGAACCCGGCCAATATTTGAAGGCGGTCGCTTTGGGGTGATACGGCAACAGAGACAGTGGATCGATCGGCCGGTGGCGCTTGGTAGGTATCCGCTCCTGGATCGTAGCCGTTTGCTGGCAGGCCATGTCCAGTAGGAGCAGCGAGCATGAATTCGTTACCATCCTTGTCCTTCAACTTGTCTGTTAACGGATTGAAATTGAGAGTGCCAGCCAGAGTCAAAGCGACCACTAGATCTGGCGAGGTGACGAAGGAATGAGTAGCTGGGTTGGCGTCATTCCTCCCTGTGAAATTTCGATTGTATGAAGAGAGGATCGAGTTTGCCTCGCCCTTCTTAACGTCGTGTCTGTCCCATTGCCCGATACATGGGCCACAAGCGTTGGCCAAAACCATACCACCGAATTCTTCGAGAGTCTCCAGTTGACCATCGCGCTCGATGGTAGCACGAATTTGCTCAGAGCCGGGAGTAACTGTAAACATGGACTTGGCTTTGATACCATGATCCAGGGCGTCCCGAGCAATTGAGGCAGCGCGAGACATGTCTTCATACGAAGAATTCGTGCAAGAGCCAATGAGGCCCACTTTGAGCTCCTCGGGCCACTTATTTGTATGAACGGCCTCTTTGAATTTGGAAATTGGTGTGGCAAGATCAGGAGTGAAGGGTCCGTTGATGTGAGGCTCCAGCTCCGATAAGTTGAGTTCAATCAGCTCATCGTATTCGGCGCCCTTGTCTTCCTTCAGATCAGCGGCGTACGTTCGAGCAAAATCGCCGATTGGCTTGCGCTTGGTTGCTGCTAGATAATCGTACATTCGTTCATTGAAAGGGAACAAAGAGGTTGTGGCACCAATCTCGGCTCTAGGCATGCATTAGTAGGATGCTCGCCAAAATAGTCTGCTGTTCCAAGATGTGGTGCCGTGGTGGTTAGTTCTGCTGATGGCAAGCGGCCATGCTGAGACCAGTGCACCACATCGAAGAAGCCATGATAGACAGAAAGAGGGGGGGGAAGAACGGACCCCATGTTGCAAATTGTACCCATCCCAGTCGCTGATAATGCGTCTACACCTGGGCCATGGTACTCAATGATAGCTCCGGTTCCGCCTTTGACCGTAAGGATACCAGCAACTTTGAGAATAATGTCTTTGGGCGCAGTCCAGCCAGACAGTTCCCCGGTGAGCTTCACGCCGATGATTTTGGGTGCTTTGACTTCCCAAGGAAGATTCGCCATCACATCCACAGCATCTGCACCCCCAACTCCTATAGCACACATCCCGAGACCACCTGCGTTGGGTGTGTGCGAGTCCGTGCCAATCATCAAACCCCCTGGGAAAGCGTAATTTTCGAGAACGATCTGGTGGATAATGCCGGAACCAGGTCTCCAGAAGCCAATGTTATATTTAGCGCATGAAGTTGCGAGGAAGTCATAAACTTCTTTGTTAACATCCTTTGCCCTTGCAAGATCCTCGACACCACCAATCTGAGCTTCGATGAGATGATCGCAGTGGACGGTCGTTGGCGTAGCTACCGAAGGCATGTTGGCAGACATGAACTGTAAAATGGCCATCTGTGCCGTTGCATCTTGGCAAGCAACACGATCAGGTCTGAGCTTCAAGTACGATTTGCCCCTTTCAATGTCTTGACCATGTGGATCATCGAGATGGGAGTACAGGATTTTCTCAGCGAACGTCAATGGTCGATTCAGACGACTTCGAACAACAGAGAGGTTTTCCGACATTTTCCTGAGTAATAATCCCCCAATGAGTATGATTGCACAATCACGTACCAGAGGAGCGAAGGCTTGCTTGACATGACTCACTCTGACGAGGGTGTAATCGTCAGGCTAGCAAATGGGGAACGCACTTGTAATTGATGTAATGGCCCTTTTTGCAGCAGTCAGCTTTCCACGCGGAAACAGCATACTCGAATAAGCAAATCGACTTTTTCGATGTAGGGGTCTTACGGTCTCCCAGTTGGTCATCTCAACCTTCTTGTCCAGAGGGTTATCAGTAATGGTTGCAAAGGTTCGCGGCCTGGCAATCTGTGGAAACAAAGGATGAGTACGATGGTCTAAAAAAGGGGCTTTCGGTGCCTCGTGATCGGATTTTCGAACGCGAAGCTTTAGGATAGCGGTTGATAAACGTACAACACGAATGCTGGGCACCTAGAAGATGGTCAGCGCCTGGTTGTCTTGCGTTGCCAGGACTGCTGCTGTATCCTAGTAATAGCATGCAAAGGGCGAACAGTAGAAGTGCGGAGCAACGGAGGGACTTACCAGCCTGCCCATGCGGGCGCAGTGCCTTGTAGAGATCATATTGACGGTAGGCTGGCAGAAGAATGAAGGTGATGTGCTTTCCTACATAGGCTGTTGTGAGGCTAGAGATTTAGGAGAGATGGAGGGGAGACGAGGCGGCGGTATGGAGAAGGAAGAGGGACGTTATCTGGGGTTTTAAGGATAGTTGCCGAGGGAATTTAATTCCGCAGTACTTGTGATGCTGCAACAGCTTCACTACAATATATGGTTTATACTATACCAATACCGTAATATACTAGGCTAACGACTCTGAATGTTATAGGGCAACATTATACAAGTCTCTTCGTTTTAATTTGTCTTGCACAAATACAAATGTTCGAGTATTTTGAGCTCTGACGAATTGGAAGCTTCAACCCCACGAGGCACCTTCTACCAATCAAAATCCTGGCTTACTACCTTAAGGTAACTCGTCGACAATTAACCTTCGATATTGGCTGTGATTGCTTTGCAATTTAGAAACCCACGCATGACCATTCGCTCACCATGGGTTTAAGAAATAGAGTCAAGACTAAACGCAAGACGAGGTCGGCCCCATCATCTTTGTTCGATGATTCATTTTTGCAGAGGCTAACTCTCAGTTAGAGATTTGGACCAAATCCACGCAGACCTCCGCTCATCAAAACACCTTTCTCAACATACCACCGCAAAGCCCGCCGAAGATCTACCAGGCTTAGGCCGTTTCTATTGTGTCGAGTGCGCCAAGTGGTTTGAAGGGGAGCACAGCTTGGTCCAGCATAGAAAAGGGAAGAACCACAAGCGGAGGTTTGTCCCATCGGACACAGTCACAGGGAAAGAGAGGCTGACTAGACTTGCTTGCAGGCTACGCGCTCTAAATGCAGAGCCATACACGCAGAAAGAGGCCGAAGCTGCCACTGGACTGAGGACAGACAATGGCAACCGGAACAAGTCGATTCTAGTACCTCCTGGAGACCATGCCACGCCTATGGATGCCGAGATTGGAGTGCCTTGAGAGCCTCCAGCATCGTCTCTATTGAACATGACAAGGATGCGTATGTTGAGATACTCTGCGTTGCTCGATTCTCTTCCCAAGGCCAGAACACGATCGGGGGGTCTCTGAGGTTCCTGCAGACTGCTTGCAATCTGGAAATTCGACCAAGAGCTGTGCGATCCTGCCGCCTGGCACAGACACAAAGTGCAGATTGGGGAGTCGAGATTGCCAGATAAGTTACGCATGGCGCACGGGAAAGACTGGGGTGCAGGAGGCATGCGTTGAAAGGAGGCAAGCAGCAAATAGCTTAGATGTAGCGAAGGACTCATGGGGGAGAAGATGGCTATTGCGCACGGTAGGACATGGTCAACATGTAGCAATCTAAACCTCTTCAATGATACACCTTCGCACAAAATGTACCCTAAAAGACTGTGTTCTGATACACTGTCTCAAGCAGACCGATGCAGCTAGTCTCGGGGTTTGCCATGTGGAAGCTAACAATAAACCCCTGCAACTGAGCTCGCGACTTTTCGTCAGCCAGCTCCCTTCGCTGTCAACCTCCACACTCCTTGACTTCTTTCCATTATCTGTGTCTCGTCGTCGCGGTGTACTCCGTGATTTCCTGACTGGCCGCGTATCTCTGGACCAGCCAGCTTAATGGCGCCCAAATTCAAGGAGGGCGAGGTCGCGTTCTCGCTCTCAGGAAAATGGGTCTCCTGGGCTCATACCATCGTAGCATATGCTGCGTTCCTTGGTGCTCTAATAACCGGAATGTACCTTCACTACCACAAGATCGTCGAGAATGAATACTACGTACGCAGACGTGACCAAGACGTGAGCGCCTACTGATATCGTGCAGGGCTATCCTCAGGAATGGTTTCCCTCGGTGTCGTCTACAATTGGGGATCGGTACCCCGAGCGCTCAGTCTTCCAATTCTTCATTGCCATGACCTCGGGTTCGTTCATTATCATTGTCCATCCCTGTCAATTGAGATTGATATTCCGGAAATAGGCTTTCGATTCGCCCTGGTCTTCCTCTTCTACATCCTCACGGCCCGTCCGGATACAGTGCTGCCCCAGGTGGTATTTGGGGTTGGAATGTTTCGGACTCTCTCATGCGGTGGTTGGACTTATGTTACCTCAACGGATGACCATGGGTGGCACGACATTTTCATGATATCCTACTTGGTGGCCACCATTCCTTGGACGCTCGGTTGCATATCCCTCAGTCCGAAGGCCAATCCAAGAGCCTTGAAATATCGAAAGTACCTCGCCGGATCGTTTTTCGGCACATTGGTACCTATGATATACTTCTTTATCCAGCATAAAGTCCACAAGGTCCCCGGAGGTAAATTATCACACCTGTCTCCTTAAATTCTTGCTGACATTATATAGCTTATACTACTTACTCTTTCTTCGAATGGTCCCTGATACTCCTGGATGTGGGCTTCGACGCCGTCACTGCATTAGACTTTGAAGGCTTCGAGCTTGTGGTCAAAGATGTGCAAGGTGCAAGCAGAGGGTATGTCTATTGGCTTCCGAAATACGCAAATGTAGGAAGTCGGCACGCTTAGTGGTCCAACCCTTTTCTAATATTTCTGGTGCAACAGTAAAAGCCAACAAGTCGCGGATGCCGTCCTCGAGAAAGAGTGAGTGTCCATTATATACGTCATAGGGGTTCTGGCTTACCTCTGTGTAGAAAGGATAAATCCATCGGCCAGGTGTTTGGCTCAGGCTTCTCTTTGGATGAAGCGATCGATGCTGCCGCTGATGTGTACAACGGCGTAGGGCTGTCTCATCTAATCATCTGCATGGTGACTGACACTTAAATAGTTTGTCTTTTGGTCCATACTTACATCTCTGGGGCTTTCTGTGTGGTGTAATACATCCCTATCTCCTAAAAGACTTTCAAGTGCTAAAGTCCATAGATTTCCCCCTCTGGCACATGGGTATATCTGGGTACGAAGCCATGCTCATGGGCACCATCTCGCCGTTCTTGCTTTGCTCGAAGTCTATCCGTGCGACAGTAATCAGCAACATTCGCTACATGCATCTCCTTTCTCTCTCAGGATTACTCGCCTATCTTGTCAAGTCCCCGGAGCTTCGACTTTGTTGTGTTGGCTTAGGTGTTTCGGCAGGTTGTCTTGCATGGCCGGCTACATGGTATGCCGAGAGATCTCAAGCCAGTCGTTTGGAGGCAAGAGCCTTGGCTTGGATTGTTGGCCTGATTGCGTCAAGTGTCGCAAAGTTTGCCTTTTACTCCAACAATCCAATCTGGCCAGTCCTTCATGCGGAGAATGGTGGATGGAACAAGCTTGGCTTCGCCTTGGCTGTGGCCGCAGTTTTGCGCTCCACTAGACGTGTTACTGACAACAGAGGCGGCCTCGAGACTTCCCCCAGCCCATCAGGCTCTCCGATTTTGGCAGGATTTGGACTTGGAGGTCTGTTCTTTGGGCTTCACTTGCTTCTTACGGACTCCAGCACTATGATAATGTGGACGTGGTCGGGCTATCCAGTCAAAGGCCCGATTGCTGCAAATGGTGTTATCACCCTCTTGATGATGGGTGCGGGCGTTATCGACTATCTGATGCTACCAACAGCCCCTAGGCTTGCAAAATACGGCATTCTCGGTGCTGGTGCTTTCTTGCTCACAGCCTATAACGATTGGATTGGCTATTTGGGTGCTATGTGCTTGACTGTCGAATTGGTATCTCTTACTCCTCCCTTGATCTCGTCAGCGGTTCGTCATGGCCCACTCGCTTTTGGCTTTGGTTTCTTTGTGTATGACATTCTGGTACTTGCTAGCGTTTGGGTGGTCGCCTATGCTTTCGTTCCCGGAGGACCTGTCATGCGGGAGCATACTGACTGGCTTATGACAACAATGGTACTAGCCATTGGCGCTGGCCTTTATGTCGCACCCAGGGCGAAGAGTGATTCAAAACCAGGACCAAGATCAAACAAGAACGGTTTGAACAGGCTGAAATCTTATTATGTCTACATCCTTGCGGCTCTCGAGCTGCTTGCGATATCAATCTCTTACCTTCGCTTCCCAACCAACGATTATGTACCTTATCACAAAGAAGACAAGGTCATCACCGCCGGCATTTGGACAGTGCATTTCTCGCTTGATAACGACATGTGGTCATCTGAACGTCGCATGCGTGATCTGATCAAGGAGCTGGAGATAGATGTGATGGGGCTACTGGAGACAGACCTGCAAAGAATCATCATGGGCAACCGAGACACCACTCAATTTCTGGCCGAGGATCTGGGAATGTACGTCGACTTTGGGCCCGGTCCAGACAAGCATACCTGGGGCGCAGCTCTACTCTCCAAGTTCCCCATTCTCAACTCCACTCACCACTTGCTCCCGTCACCGGTTGGTGAATTAGCACCAGCAATACATGCGACTCTGGACTGCTACGGCCAGCACGTCGACGTTGCGGTCTTCCATTCAGGGCAAGAAGAGGATCCTGAAGATCGAAGACTGCAATCGGAATACTTGGCCAAATTGATGAAGGAGTCACCGAGACCGTTCATCATGATGAGTTACCTGGTCATCAAACCTGGGGAGGGCAACTACAACACGTATGTGGGCGAGAAGAGCGGAATGAAAGACATTGATGCCAGCGACTGGGACCGATGGTGCGAGTATATACTGTACAAAAGGATCAAGAGAACGGGGTACGCACGGGTAAGCCGGTCAACGATTACGGACACAGAAGTGCAGGTAAGCATCTAAAATCCGTTGGCTGACTTCTGATTTTGTGCTAATCCTGGCGTCTGCAGGTAGGCAAATTCGTTGTTGGTCAAGCGGAAGGCGGTGATGAGCTTATTGCAGAGGATCAAGTGGCTGAAGGACTCCGGTTCCCAGCATTATTCCGAGGCCAGGGGGTGCGAGGACATGCGTACCATGTTTTTGACGGACCTCGCTATTACAACTAAAGGTTTCAAACAGGCCTAGAAGCAGATAGAGTGAGAGAGACTGCAGTCACAGTGTATGATAGTGTAAACAAGTGGAGCGGGAAGGTATCGCTGAATGTTTCAAGAGAGCACAGCAGATCACCACTCTAGCCTCACCTTGGGCCTGACGCATAGGGCACTGCAGGCGCGTAAAAGCCCGTTTCGGAGTCGACACTCGATTCTACTATTTGACTCTCGGATGCTGACACGGGCTTAGAATTTTCTCGTGTCGCAGGGTTTGGGGCCGCCCAGCAGTTGTTGTTGGAATGATTGTCTCATCAGCATTTCCAACCATGGTGTCTCTTTTACAACCTGCCTGCGAACATGTGCGTGTCGCATGATGGGTGATCTAACGAAGCATTCAACTGTAGGCAGTGAGGAGCATTTGGTAAGGTAGAAAGTAAGCCAGTATTAAATTTACCGTTTTACTTCATGCTAACTGCATAATTGCTGCCGCACCATAAGGGAGGGCGAATTTCCTCAGCCGAATTGAGTCGACAGTCAGACCACAATCGGGTTGGTCGCTTTAGTTGCGCCTCCTCGGCCTGCAGTTTCTTTATACCTTAGTCTACTTTGGGCTTAGGCCAAAGACCAGCAATTTCCCGTAGTAGTCTTTGCGCTCTCTCCAGTCTCCATACCAACACACCACCCCCTTCTCATCCTCCACCATCAGTACAATAGGGCAGGAGTCGATTTGCTGCCACCTCAGCATCACTCACTCTCAACACTCGCAGCAATCGCAGCTGTATTCATTCATTGGACCCCATCTGCTACAGGAGTGAGTGACCACTGTCGTTAACGCCGTCGTGTTTGGGGGAAAAGGGGTCGAAGTGAGAATCCGAAACACCGTCTCCATTCCAATAAAAATAGCCCATCCTACGAATCCATCGACACCACCATCATCAAAACCACTGCCACGACTGTTTTGCTGCTTCTACAGCATCGACAATAACCAAAAACGGGCTGCTGGCAGTTCTCCTGAATTTTTCGTCACGCGTTCTTTTAATAGTCATCTGGAGTTTGGTTGCCGACCGGTCATCAATTCATCCACTCACAACAGTCTTTCCTTTACCGCTTCAACTGCGACTAGCAACGTCGATAGATTCACTCGACGTCTTTGTTGGTAGACAAGAGATTCTTCATCGAACAAAGTCCTCACGACTCTCCTTAACGGGACAATCGACGCTCGCTTCATCATCGGTGTGGACAATAAAGACTATATCGTCATCGAGTCCTCATGTGCAACAAAGGTACTTGGCCCATCTTCTAACTCATTACCTGTGCATGACCCATTGTTAAAACTCTTGGCTGAACTCGGAGACTAATCAGCCACTTCATCGTAGACATCTAATCAATCACACCCGCTCCACGAACCCTCCCTATACTCTTCAACCATCCAACCATAACCCATCATGAAACCAACATTAAGACGAGCCGGCACGACGGCCTTGCCGCTGTTCTGTGCTTTCGCATCAGTACTTGCTCAGAATTCTGGTCTGAATGCGTTGGTTTATAAAGGATGTTTCTCGTCCGCTGGTGTTCTGTCAGACCTGGGCTCTTATACATATCAATCACCAGGTTACTGTCAGCAGCAATGCGTGAATGCGAAAAAACCCGTGATGGGCACGACGCAAGGATCTCATTGTTACTGCGGAGATCTGCTTCCATCATCAGGCGACAAAGTCTCCGAGTCGGATTGCAACTCGAAATGTAGTGGATACGATCAAGATATGTGTAAGTAATTGGGCATGACCAAACCATGCATGTTGAGGCTAAAGTCGTCTAGGTGGCGGATCAAGCACGTGGTCGGTTCAGCTCACAGGAATCAATAACAATGTTGGAAGTGTACAAGGTTCTGGGTCGACTTCCAATTCGGGTTCGGCTCAACAGGAAAATTCAGGAAGCTCATCAGCTTCATCAAGTGCCACACCTGCGAATGACGCAGCACCCTCCGTTGTCACCCATGCCAGTACCATTGTTGTAACGGCACCTGGTCAAACCCAAGCAATAACAACAGTTGTTACCACTACAGAGAACGCATCACCCCAAAACAAGACGAACGTTGCTGGCATCGCTGCCGGTGTTGTCGTGGGAATAGTAGTGTTGAGTGCGATCGCTGGAGGCATTTTCTTCTTCCTACGGAATCGCAAGAAGCGAGCGGTCGAGGAAGAATACCGCCGCAACGTTGCTGCTGGCTATAACGGAAAGCCTCCTTCCAGCTCGGCCGGTTCATTGAACGACTCGAGACTGGAGCCATCGGTCATGATGCAAAGGCGGCAGAGCGACGGCAGCATTGCGGACAACCAAGACTATTCGAGAAGGATATTAAAGGTAATTCGGTTCAATTGCGAATTACTGGAAGGTTGCTGACATCGCATCTCTAGGTCACGAACCCTGATGGAACGTGACATTCGCCCAAGTGGGCTGTAAGCACAATACGAAAAACCTCTCATCATACTCGACACCCTTGGCAGCATCTTCTATGACAGCTTCCAAAGCCTTCGAACGTTTGACCACTGTACTAGTTCATTAGGGAATGGGGCCCCGGCGTTGAAAAGGCGGAAACGTGTGATGAAGATACGAAGTCCTTCTTCTACCTTGAGCTGCAAAGTTTACAGGCAGCCGGGAATGGGCTTTGAGATCTGGATATGCACGAGCAATTGTGACATAGTATATTCCCTCTATCAGAATTTCGCTTCAGCGTGCAGTTCGAATGGACACAGCATTTTATACTTTTGCTTCTTCGAGCCGGGAGACGCTCATATACCCTGGTTTACTTTGCAGAAGCAGCAATGGAATCACACTTTCAAAATGATCTCAAGGCCCTCTCTGTTGGCATGAGCAGCTGGGTTGGTTGTGTTGCCCGTCCTGAAGCCGGCAGTCTGCAGGTAAAAGCCTAAATCGGCCCAAAAATCTTGACAGATGCCTTCCGTGCACGACAGTGACATCAACAGGCCGCCAAGGTCCTTCGTGATCTTCGTCTTCTCCTCCAAACTGCTTTCAGCCTTATACGTAGAAGGTAGACTTGTATCCTAGACGCGTGACCAAGGAAGTGACATCCCTCAGCCTTCGAATCAGGAAGCGCTACCAACCTGACTGCATCTAACGATCTGCTTCCACAATCCTTATCACTCACAACTCCCTTTGTGAACAGCATTGTGCCTGCTTATACCCCTCTAAAGCTTCGTCTCACGGACCACACTTGCAACAAAACGGGAATGTCATTACGCTCCAGCGTCGCCAATGATGGCGCAGAGAAGAAATCCACCCCGCCTACACCACAAGCTAGTATGTACGGACTATTTCCATTCAGGCAGAGGCAGTCCAGAGGGTTGAACGGGAGACGATGGCTAAAGAAGAGAGTGTTCCAGGCCAAGATAAACAGAAGAGGCTGCTCGCGTCGGACTCGGGCCATTTCTCCATGATCCGGTTTGTACGCCCACTCTGGACATAGATTGACGCTGTCTGATGGGGAAAACACAGGGCGCTACATCTTGCAGATTTGATCACCGAAATGAACGGTACGTCCTCTCTGCTCCCACCCATCTGTCCCTGACTCAGCCTTCTACACCCTCCCCCTGTTTGCCCACGCCAACCTCCGTTCCCCTACGCCAATTCCCCCTGCCCAGAAAGAAGCTTTGCTACCCAAGGCGAATAGCTGACGCCCCCTTCCACAGGATTCTGCGGCTTCATGTCCATCCTCTCCTCCCTCCGCTACTGCCTCGGCCCGTCTGACGATCATACAAACATGTACCTCGCCCTGGCCTTCATCCCCTTTGGACTATTCTTCGACTTCATGGACGGCAAAGTAGCGCGATGGCGAGGGAAAAGCTCTCTCATGGGCCAGGAGCTGGATAGTCTCGCGGACTTGGTACGTTGCATATCCAGTCCCCACTCCTCCCGCGTGTCTCCAACCTTCCACCCACCGCACATCGTCGTACCGACAGCTGATGGTCGACAGGTCTCCTTCGGGGTCGCTCCCGCCACCGCCGCCTTCGCCCTCGGCCTCCGCACCCCCCTCGACACTCTCCTCCTCGCCTTCTTCGTCCTCTGCGGCCTCACCCGCCTGGCCCGCTTCAACGTCACCGTCTCCTCTCTGCCAAAAGACAGCACCGGCAAATCCAAATACTTTGAGGGTTTCCCCATCCCCACTTCCCTAGGAATAGTGCTGGGCATGGCTATCGCGACGTATTACGGCAAGGTAGAGGGGGCCAACGAGGGGATCGTCGGGGGGGTGTTGGGGGGTGAGGTGAGCATGGGCGGGATGGGAAGCGGGACTGGCCCCGGGTGGGCGGCGTGGCATCCGATCACATTAGTATTTGTGGGGTGGGGGTGCGCGATGGTTAGTCGGAGTATTCATATTCCTAAACCGTGAAGCGGGAGCCGAAAAGGATGGGGTGAGGGTCGGCCAAGAAACAGAAAAGCGCCGGTGGGTTCGTAAACGTTTGGTGGCGAGGAGAGGTGGGAGAGGGAGGAAGAAGATGGGAAATGCCTCTACTCTCATGAGAATTCGCACGCATAACCAGCCACTCGTCTCCAACACACGCGTGGATCGCAGAATCGTACCAATCCACTCCCTCCCTGGTCGAGCGGAAGTAATGCCCTCGATCTGTTCACTATGGAGAGGTTCTCTCTAACCTACGCACGCTGACGCCCCTGCCTCTCCTGCGTGCACATCCCTCACCCACTTCTCCCTCCCTCCCTCTCCTACATAACACCCCTCGCGCACCTCCACCTACCTCTCCCTAATGTATTCATCCCTTTCTCCTTTTCCCTCCCTTCTAAAAACATTCATCTACTTCCCCGCTCCCCGGCTCCTCGATAGCGCAGGACTTGCTTCTCCTTTCTTCTTTCAAGTTAAGATCCTCCATCCCTGTTCCCGTCCTCTTCCCCTTCCTCTCTTTCCTCCTCTGCCCCCCTCTCCCCAATCCCTTCTTCTTCTTATTCCCCTTTTCCATAATCTTCGATCCGGAATCACCTCTCTACGATCCCTTCACCGGAGGACTCCACTTATCTACCAACCGGGACTATATACCTATACCTCCGTTGCCTCCTCCGATTCCCCCCCTAAATCGCGGCAAATTGATTATGAATTGTTCTTCATTAATCATGATTTATTACCACGCTCAGCGGTCTTCGGTGAGAAGGAGGGGTGGTGGGTTGGAGGGGGGAGGTGAATGATCAATTATCGACTCTCAACTCATTTAGCCCCCTTCTTTAGTGGAGAGCTATGGTTGCTGGGAGGATGTGATCGGGAGGGAGTAATTTTGGAGGGGGGGTGGGGGGATTAGTGGGAATCAGGGGGAGAATATTCATGCGCGTTGCAAGGGATATGCCTCATCTCGATATTGAAGTGTGGGTTTCAGGTATTGTACATGTACTGTACATGTAATGGTGCCCACCGCACATTCCGACGTACTCACGAACTCACGAGCACGCCGCCGGCCAACCACGCCGGCCACCAGACACACCACGCAACCACCTGCGTCCACAGCCCGTTCACCCGCCACCCGAACGCCGCTTCCTCCATTAAGTCAACTACGTTGCTGTTGCAATACCAGCATACACCCAGCATGACCACTGGGGGTGATAGTAGCTGCAATATTGTTGTGCTGGCTACCTTCCGGAGGCTCGAGACGTGGTTTTCCATGCTGTTAGGTGGGTGGAGCGGGGCGCGGATGAAAGAGAGGGGGGTCGAGAGGAGGCCGATGAAGAGGGAGAGGGAGAAATTGAGGGTGGCAAGCGTGGCGAGGAACATGCCGAGGAGGAGGAGGGAGAAGCAGTGGATTAGGAGGTAGTGTTGATGGCTTAGGTAGGGTTTGAGGGTTGCGGCGAGAAAGGTGGGGAGGAGGGCGTTGAGGAGGGTGAAGGCTAGGAAAAGGGGGGGCGTAAGGGTCTAGAGGCGGTTAAGTGAGTGGAGGGATCATTGGAGGAGGGGAGGAGAGGGGCTTACGGTGCTAGAGTAGTTATTGAAGATGTAGAGGGGTATAAGGCCGATGAAGTGGAGGGCCACGACGACGGAGACGGGGAGGAAGAGGTGGCGTTCGAGGATCGCGAGAGTCTCTTTCGGGGCGATGGCTGTCATGCCGTCTTTTTTGATGAGTTCCATTTCCGGTTTCTCTTCTTTCTCCGGCATGGTTGTGGCGACCTTGATTTTCGGTGTTTGGGGGCGCCCACTGCGGAGCCAGAGCGCTATGGCCATGATTGTGAAATTGACGGCTACGAGCATGGCGCTGGGGAGGTAAGTGCCGATGCTGACGAAGCGGTCGGCTTGCATGAGCAGGTAGAAGAAGAAGCTTTGGTGGAAGTGCTCAAGGAGGTTGTTCAGACTGCGGAAAACGCTTTCCACGCAGCGACCCAGTGCCATTTCGTCTTCGGGTCCGTTGCCAACTGGTTGTAGGGTGATCGCGTCGACGTGGTAGGGGATGAAGCTGCTGTGGGGGCCCGAGGAGTGACCGAGGCCTTGGCTGACCATGCCTCGCAGCATTGTTTGGAGACGCTCGGGATAGCTGTCGTCGTGTTTCCACATCCTTTGGAGCGCAACCCGGATGCCCATCTGACCGCTGGCAATCGAGACGGCCGTGTTGAACAGGTCAAGGTTGGGCAATTGGCCGTTGATACCATCGTAAACTATGTGAAGAGACTCGAAGCCGTGGTCGAGAGCGTTGTCGACCACCACGGCACCTTGTAGCGCTCCGCTTTTAATCGGTAATGGAGCCACAGAGGGAAATATGTGTTCATCGTGATAGGCATCGACCCAGGCTTGGGGGCCAGCTCTGCTGTCCGAGGTGATCAAGATTATAATGTCTTTCGACCAAAGCGACCATCCTATATCTGATTAGTCCATGTTGCGCTTTGCGATGCATCGTGTACATACGCTTGAAGTACCTTGCCAAGGTCAAGGCTAGAGAGACACCGCTCTGATTCAGCTCTCCATCCATGTTGATCCAGGCCGCGACAAGGACGACTGCCTCTGTAGCATCCCCTCGAGGTGCACGTAGTATGGCGTATACATTTTCACCGCCATACGTCTTGCCAGCGGCTTGATATTCGTACTTTTGCCTTGCAGATCTCAAGCCAGCAGATCTGAATATCTCTCCTAATCTTTCAGATATCCTTGATGGAAAACAATGTCAGATGAAGACTCTTATGTCACACAATCATCTAGACGCACTCATCTTGATCTTTGCCCGCTAGATCTTGGACCTCGTGTTTGAAGGCATTGAAAACGCGTTGTTCACTCCCACCAAAGTACGTATGGACCTGACCCGGCAGCAGGGCATTTTCCGAGATATAGGTGTGTCTGGAATATTCACTGAGAGGCAGCAGACATAGCCAAACCACTCCGACCAGGATGCATAGAGCTGAAAGGTATGGAGGGATCTTCAGAAGTCGGGGATCTCGTCGAAGTGCCAAGAGAGTTGGGGCTTCTATGGTGGTCAGCATATTGCAGTAGTGGCTACTTGGGGGCTCACATATGATTGCCATGTAGGATCATTTCCGCCAAGGAAAGACAGGCAATCGATTATTGTTTTACCCTCTCAGTGGTGAGCTGCCGTGTGGAGTTTTATTCATCCCCATCGTCCCAAGGAGAAGAGAATAGGGGCGGCTCCCTTCCGCCGTCACCGCCATCTTAAGTATTATTCTTGGAGGACATGGATCGAATTTTGGTATGATAGTGATATATACTTTCTAAAGATGACTAGGTTTAGGGCGATTGCAGTCGTGCATTCTAAGAAGCTTCTCCCTAAGTCGCCCGTTGAAAGTCCGATCTGGGAAAGAAGCATCGTCGCTCATCCCCACGCCTGCAATACCCCTGCACGCCCCCCGTCCGAGACGCAGAGAGACCAGAATTTCGTTACGCAGCCACACCCAGTCCCAGAAATGTCTGCCTGAACGTCTCTCCTTAATGCCTCTCCAGATCTTGGCTACACGAAGCTGCCCCGATTTGTCTCCTGGCGGTTGGAGAGGACGGTATTCCCCTAGGCCAGTGTGAGATAGGGGGGAAAGATGACCCGGTGGGCGACATCGTCAATGGTGAGGCGAAAATGCGCGGCGCGCTGGTATAAAAGCGTTCGCATTCGTCATTTATGAACCCAATCTCTGTGTTGAAGCCAGGTAGGTAGCCGGTACTGAGCCTTCACCCCCACCGGGCGCCGACGGCGCATTGGTTGTAGGTAGAACGCCGTATCGACCATACGTCTTTTGGTCTATCGACACATAATGCGGAAGACGACCAAGTAGGTTCAACTTTCCTTCGATCCAGCGAAGAACCTTCTCTGGCGGGGCAAGAATCTTGAGGTAGCCTAGGCCATCTGATTTAAGTACATTAGTTAGCAAGCAATCGCAACATCTACCTTGTGTGCACTCGCTCGGCCGATGTAGGCAACGGAGAGACAAGGAGGATAAACTGACAGCAATAGCCGATACCGAGGGCGCAAAGATGGCCGAGGAATGAGGTGTTTGGGACGAGCGCCGTAACAAAGACTAGAGCCACAAGCGGTGTGGTCCATGTAGGTATGTTCGTTGTACCAATGCTGTAGAATTTTAGCCTTTCCTAGCCTTTGGATGCCCAGTTGTAGAAACTCACGCGAAATATGGATTTGCTCGGAAAGCTTTGATAGCTTCGGCACCCAAAAGAACAAATACCCATACACTTAGAAGAGTCAGTGATCCCGTGATGAGATTTTTCTCAAAGTACTGCGTTCATACCTGGCTCCCATAACAGAGGCGTTGCCTCTCAAAACCCACCGCTCGATTAACAGGTATGCCGCTGCGGGAAGGGTGGATAGAGCTGATAGAGTTTTTTAATCAGCCCTTGTTGGTTCGAGGGGTGGACTGGCCTGATCACTTACGTCCAACAAACATAGCGAGCGAAAGGAGCGTCCCTTGATCTGCCTCAAATCTTTCGAGTAGTGGGATAAGAGCGACAGTGTTGAGGAGTGCGTGGAGGAAGCCGAGGTGTATGAGCGGATATGTATTTAAACGGTACACTGTGACCTCATGTTAAGACCAATAGACTTGTATTCAATGGTCGACGAATGTTATGCAAAGCTTCCAATGGTCACATACTTGTAGAAAGGTTGACCTCGGAAGGTACCAAGCCGCCCCATTGTGCCACGTCCCATGTCGATTGCAACTCCAAAGCCCAGAACAAGACGAGGAGGAGGAGTATGATGCGAGTAAAGAGTGGTAACCGGAAGATGTATGATCGAAGTCTCGCCGGATTGAACTGAGAAAAGGTGGGCGTAGTTGTCGCCATGTCGAGCAAGGTTCGGATTTATTATTGACGCGTTGTATGTCACCACAGCAAAGTCGATATCTTCAATAGGGGACTCAGGCTTCCATATATTGGCACACCTTGCTTCATACTGCCACCTCTGCTCACATCTGGTGGAAGTCAGTTGCGCATTTCTTGATCATGGACCCTTTGCGTGCCTTGGACATTTTGATGAGCTGAAGCCCTACCCGCTTGCTAGCGCCATCTGGGGTATTTGCAGCATGAACGACGAAACGTGATTTCTCCTATGAAGTCTGCATCCATATCTACCTTTCAATGCGGGGACTTGAGATTGCTCTGCGTCCTGCTCCTAGTGAGTAGAAATACTCACAGGTGGATCTAGCAAGATGGACAAGGAAGATGAGAAGCTGTATGTTAATGTTCTGAGTTACATATTGTTTTATGTCTGACAAGTCTGAAGTGAATTGTCCGGAGATACTCTTGCTGTGTTGCAACAATTCTACACTGAGAGGGCAGAGAGCGAGAAGCGTTTCGAGGATCTGAAGACTGCAGCCGAGGAACAACACTCTAAATATCGATTCTCTATGGACTTGTTTTCAGAAGACTGGAATGCTAGCCAATTCTGGGTTCGTCTCTCAATGCCATGTTTGCTGTTAGATCTTGATATCTGATGTGCTTAGTATAGTGATACTACAGCTACAACTCTGGCAGAACAACTTCTGGCAGATGCCACAGCGGAAACAAACATCGCCATTGTATCTGCTCCCAGTGTTTTCGTACAGCTCAAAAATATGCTGGTTAGTCCTTGCCACAGCCAATGTCTGCCTCCAAAGTTGATGACCGGAAAAGGCAGAGAAGGCTGCAAGCAAGCAGGCCGTCCCACATGTCTCCCTTTTGGAATATGATGAGAGGTTCAGCGTGTTTCCAGACTTTGTTCGATATGACTTTGCCAAGCCAATGAAACTTGATCGTAAGTATGGTCCTGTCCTTGCGTGTAGGATCGGCAGTTATTAAGGGTTCAAAAAGCCACTCTAAAAGGGACTTATGATCGTATCCTCTGCGATCCCCCTTTCCTGAGTCCTGATTGCCAAACAAAGGGTAAGCATTCCTGCTACTCAAGTTTGCCTGTCAGTATCTCATATTCTCGTTCCTACAGCTGCAATGACTGTTCGCTGGCTATCGAGGGACTCCTCAGAGGAAGTCACGAGCCCTGCCTTGCAGATCATTGTTTGTACCGGTGAGCGGATGGAGGACCTCATGCACAAATTGTACTCCGGCGTACGAACGACCACTTTCGAACCTAGGCATGCCAAAGACCGCTTGAGCAACGACTTCCGATGCTTTGCCAACTTCGAATGTGAGGCCTGGTCATTTCGATCCGTGAAAGCATGAAGAGGCGCTCCCACAAAATGAGATGACGAGAAGGCAACGGCGGATTTTCTTCGATACTGTGCCACTGCTGGTGGTACTCTCCGGTACCGGAAGCGACACACTGTGAAGTTTCCGGTACTGCCTATCAAAAAATGGAAATGCAAGACCAAGGTTGATGATGTACGAGTGGCGCCGGTCTAGAAACAGACCGTTAACGCCGCGCTGGATTTGAGGCTATTCTTCTTCGGAGGCAAAGAAAGCGAACGGAAGCTGGCGGAATGAATGACTCACTAATTGTGGTCAAGAAGGCTTATTGGCAGTTGTAGGTTGGTATGTAATCATGATCACGAGCAAGTGAGAGAGATCATGCACCATGCTCAGCTCAACATTAGTAATATTGTGCCAAGAACTATGTGAAGGATGAGCGGGATCCCGGGGAATGATTTGAAAGCCGAGAGCCGAATAAAAATGAGTATCGTGTTTAGCAACGGCGAGGTCCTCCACGTGTCAGGAACCCGATTCGTACTCGAGTGCAGCAAAAGTGTCTAGGTAGTGGTAGTTCCTTATTGCTGTCAGAGGGGTCGAGGATCATGAATGAAATGAAGATGTTCGCTTTGCAGGATGTGAATGTGCCTCCAGCCAGTCACGTTGGATGGCACGGATGGCAACAGTGTCGGTCTGAGCTCCGCTCCGATTGTGCAGCGCCAAGAAATGATAAGAAAAAGGTGTGGCAAAAGCATGACATGGATGGTTTGATTGGCAACGGAGTTAAAATAGCCGTCCGTAGAAAAGCCTACTGGAGGCAGGGAGCTTCCGGCATTTCCATTGTTTTCCTGTCTTTTCTATACCTACTCCAGCTCCATACCGACTTCCTTCAAAACTAGATACCTTACATAGTACATCGCGTGACTTGCGTCACCCCGTCTTTAGTGTCAATTTCATTTCTACCTCACTGACACATCACTAAGCAAAGCAGCCCGCTGACCACCCTACTCTCTCGGAAGGCCTTCGTTTTCCAGATATATCTTCTGAGTCCCAGCGGAACAATAATGAGAGACTGTAACATGAAATCGTCCGCCTTCAGGCAAACGTGCCCTCCGAATCTTCACACTTATATTCACTTGCTGCCACCTTGAGCCTGACCTCATTGTCTCATTGACCTCACCTCGATCCTGAAGAATCTCATCTCCACTGAACGCTCCCCTGCCCAATCCATACAAACTCACATAACACTCTTCGATCTGCGATTTCGCCTCAAATAAGGCTCACTAGAATATCAAAAAAAAAGTGCATTCACACCTTCATGGTGCACACGTGGGCTCTCACATATATCTCGACGCTCGCCCTCCTTGAGGTTCTGCCTCGCGCCATTGCCCATGGACATGGCAACGCAACAGGAGAGGCCGCGGAAATGGATATGGGGGTGTCCACAGCCAGCTCCCCTTTCAACTCTACACCTTCTCCAAGCATGTACGAGTCCAGTGGTCTGCCAGAGAGCTACTTCGCCTATCCCCACCTCAGCGGCTGGATGACGGCGCATATCGCAGTCATGACTGCCGCATGGTTTTTCATCCTTCCCATAGGTGAGCAAATCTCAGCCCAAGATCACCATCATGAATTTTGCTGATCAAGGCTACTACAGGCGTAATGCTCAGCATCGCCCGTTCCCGCCTCGCCCTGATCACACAGCTCCTGTTCTTGGGGATACACAGTCTCGGATTACTACTTGGGGCAATATATCGAAACAATGTTCCAGACCTTTACGAGAACAACTCTCACTCTCGAGTCGGGTGGGTCGCGACGGTCGTGGTTTCCGTGCAAGTCATCATCGGGCTCTTGAAGTTGGCTGCGAGTTACGGCAAAGCAGATAGGATGACCCCAGAAGAGCAGAAGGCCTTTCTGCCAATGAAAGCTGAAGCCTTGGCGGAGCAGTGGCGAAGGCAATCGCCAGATCCTTACCGCTATTCTCATGACAGCGGTCACTTTACTGCTTCCGATTCATCCCGAAGCCACTCGATCACCGCAGACTACACTCAGGAAGAACAGCGAAAACTACAAGATCATGACGCCGCCATCGATTACGCATCTGACGAAGACTTTGAAAAGCACGGTATACTCAGCAACGCCAAAGCAGTACACTTCGCCAAGCGTGTTGGAGGCTTAGTACCGAAGCGAACTGTGATTGTATTGGACATCATCTACAACTTGATTGATCGCACAATATTCCTCCTCGGTTTTTTGACTTTCGTGACGGGAATCGCCGTATATGGAGGCGTCTTCGTAAGCTCCCGCATGTCTGCCTCCGTTCTTCACATCAAGCTAACGACCAACTAGCGCGGCCATGGCATCTTCAGTGGCCTTGCGCACACGATAAAAGGTGGAATATTCTTCTGGTACGGTCTGCTTACTCTCGGCCGCTGGATGGGTTGCTTCGCCGAGTATGGCTGGGCCTGGAATGTCAAACCACCTGTTGGAGTCGTCAACTCGCGTCAGGCCTTTGTTCCCTCGGCGGAATTCACCGAATCCTTCGTCATCTTCTTCTACGGCTCGACCAATGTCTTTCTGGAACATTTGGCGGCGTGGGGAGAAGCTTGGAGTGCGCAGGATCTGGAGCATGTCTCAATCTCGATCATATTTTTCGGTGGTGGACTCTGTGGCATGCTCATTGAATCTAAACGGGTTCGTGACTTGCTCAACTCGGTCATATTGACATCTCCGGCCGCCCACTTGTCCCAGTCAACGAGGGACTCACTGAACCCTCCAAAGAGCTACAATTTTCCGATGAATCCGCTCCCTGGCCTGATAATCCTCCTGCTAGGGATAATGATGAGCTCCCATCATCAGAATTCGATGGTCGCAACCACGGTGCACAAGCAGTGGGGTACTCTTTTGATTGGTTTTGCTCTAGCACGAGCCGTCACCTATATCTTGACCTACATCTCCCCGCCCACGTCATACCTGCCCTCGCGCCCGCCATCAGAGTTGATCAGCGCCTTCTGCCTGATCTCTGGAGGCTTAATCTTCATGGCTAGCAGTGAGGATACTGTGAACGCTATGGAACAGTACGGTCTGCATGCAATGTTTCCGTTCACTGTAACGATGGGCTTTACTGCCTTCTTAATGGCGTGGGCGATCGTGGTACTCGCGGTGAAGGGATGGGCTGTGAGGAGAACCCAGACCGCGACCTTCCACTCTGTTGGCACGGCCTCAATATGACTTCGAAGTCAGCCAGTTGGTCTTCTCTTCTCTCATGCCCTTTTTGTGAAGCGGTTAAGCGTGATGACCTTATGCAGTCCCCTCTGTTGAATGAAAGGCGTTGGTTCCCTTGGAAAACTTTGATGATACCACATTCATACCCTCGACGAGTTCCGGATTGGTGTTGTCCGCCTGTCTCCATACTCTTTAGCATTACTTGACAGTACCCCAGAAGTAGAATGAAGAAAGTCATTGAGATTTGGCCCTTACCGATTGTATTCCGTAGACTCTAGAGTCCTATGCAAACAATTACCACCCATAAGCATCATATTCCAATGAGTCTCATCCTTCCTCCCTTGCAAACCCCATGCCCCTCCTCCACCACTCCAAAACACCACACGCAGCCAAATCCGCCGCCAACTCCTTCACATCCTTAAACCTCTTCACACTCCCCAGCCCCACATTCAGCCGCCCTTCCAATACCTGCTCGGAGCGCAAGAGCTGGTAGTCTTTATATCGCAACCCCTGTTCCGAATCCTCATCAACAAAATTTGCACAAGACACGCTTCTCAAGCCAAGAGCACATTTCAAATGGGAAATACCCAAGCATATCGAAACCCTCCACCCGACCACCCAACGCCAACTAGACCACACACACAACCCCCCCATCCCCCACAACCCAAAAAAAAAAGGAGAAAAAAAAAACCAGCCCACCTTCACAACCGCCACCCACCCCTCCACTCCCCCTCCCCTTTCCCCCCCTTCCAGCTCCTCACTCTCACACTCCGCAATCATCACCCCCGGCACCCGCGGCCCCGTCTTCAAATACACCGCACATCGCCAGCGCTTGGCCGCCTTGGCGATGGCGCTGATTTTCTTGCGCGAGGTCATGTGTTGCGTGCGGATTAGGACGCGCGTGAGCATTGTTGGGAGTGATCGACGGCCTCTGGGGAGGGGAAAGGGGGGACCGGGGGGGAGGGGGGTCTTGGTGTGGAAGATGGGAGGGAAAGGGGAGGGGGGTTCTGAGAGATTCTGGGCTTGAAAGGCGGACCCTCCTTCGAAATAAGGAATATTAGACGGTGGTGGTAAGTTGATGGCCAAGGGAGGCGGGGTCCGGCGCCGTTTGCGGTTCTAGATCAACCTTATTCGGAGATTATATCTGAATGACCACACATTGTCGCAACTCCTTGCGAGCACTACGCTGACTGTGCTATCCAAAGGCATAGGCGACAATTGTAGAGAGGGAACGTGTTTCCTATTGGCCCAAAACTGGCATGATTGAGGCCCAGCCGAATCTTTCTGACGTCTCTAAATAACAGAGTACGACTCCCTTTGGACTCCCTTGAGCCTTCTTCGTGGAATTCTTCCATGTGGCTACACAACCTGCGTCGTCCTCTTCATGATTACCATACTGACTATGCTATTTGAAGACGAAAAAGATCTCCACCTGTTTGCGCGAGACGAGAGTTGGCGAGGCATAGCTGAGTCTTTCTGGCGTTTCAGTGCGCGATTGGGACATTCCGGCAACAACCAAAATTCGGATGTTGCACAGTGTGCCTCAATGATCGCAGGACAGCCAAACCTTTCTAAAGCCCTCCCCAGATTTGCCTCAAGGATTGCGAGAGAAGTGAAATTTCAAACGTCTCGGAGTGTATGTATTGCAATGCCGCCTATACCTCCGAGACATCAGAGCGTAAATAGGATTGATCGTGAAGCTGTGACTATGTTCATCACTTTACGGCATTGCTACTATCATGGGGAAGAAGGGATGATCAAACCATGGTGGCGAAGAGCGGTCACCCTTTGAAGGGAGAGCGGGAAGGGGTATAAAAGTGGTGCCGGACGGCACTTCTCCCTCTCTGCCTCCGACTCCATCTTGATCAATCAGTCTCAAGCGCTCTGAGAAGCCTGTATCACCCGCATTCATGTTCGACTTTACTTGGGGAAAATTGGCGTACCCACAATAACACCTTAAGGTGCTGTGGTCCGTGCCTTCAAGAGTCACTCTACGCCACTTACATCAAGAGAGAGATGCATCTTACACTGGTGTTGGATGCAGCATGATTTAGGGGGACATGCTATGAGGGAGAAATTATCTGACTGTTTAAATGATGGGGCATATGCCCCTAATATACATGATGGGTATGTACTAAGTACACCAGCAAGTTAGGCAGCCAATCGACCAGTCAACCAGCCAGTCAGTGAGTAAACGACTAATAGAGGAAATTAAAAGCCCTAACAGGACATATGTACTGATTCCAAGGATGACAAAAATCGCATGTTTGAAAAATTCGTCCAGACGAGCCAAAATCGGTTCATGCCAGTACCACTTTGGGGTTCAGGATATTATTACCCTTCACGACGAGCCGGTCACAGCTATGGCGAAAGGGGTCGGCGTCGATGCTCTATATTCATATCATCCCCAGCTCTACGAAATCCTAGTTGCTGCTGCTCATTTTCAGTTGCAATGAGCTGCAGGTATACTCGAGGATTTGGTGGTAGATGATTCCAGCCTAGTCGAAGAGCTGCCATCGAAGGAAGCTGATTGAGTCAGAAGCCGCGATGTCCTGAACGACCTCTGTAATTAACTTAAGTCTTTGCTAGGCAGTCCTCGAGGTCAACACCCTGAGGAAGACGACAAACAAAGCCGTGCTTTGCAAAAGCACGACCAAAGGCAGCTATGAAACAGCCGTAAAGAGTCATGGTCAGCTGGCAATTCGCATGCTGCCAAGTGTATCTCAGGAGAAGAAGCTGAATCTACCGCGCAGGTAGAGCGGGCTGTGCGAATCCTACGCTTACCCTCTTTTCACGCCCTGTTTCGCTATTCCTGGCTGTGCGCAATCCTTCCGCCAAGCCAATGCAGAAGCAGCCAATCGTATTCTCCTGTGATTTTCTTTGAAACGTTTCAATTGGCACAAGGCTGTGATCTGGGGGAGGCGGTACTCTCTTTTCTTAGCTCATCAGGCTGTATGTGGCTCGGTGTATAAGTGTGCGGCTGGTTGCTCGGATTGCATAAAGGTATTAGTGCTCTGGATGTCCATCTGATATCTGTGCTAAACAACGTGAGCGTTCATACTATAGGTACTCAACAACTTTCCAAACAGTCAGTCAACATACCAGCAACAATGTCTTATGACTACACTCGTATGTTGATATAAATCTAGCTCCATCAATTAGCAGCAGAAAGCTAATTTACCTAGACAACTACTACTGGAACGAGAAGATCCAGGTGAAGCCCACCAACGAGGACTTTGTAGCTGACCCGGTCCTTCCCCCCTACATCACCGACCCAGTCTTCCTCCTCGCCTGTATTGGCATCACAATATGGGCTGGAATCGTCAGCCGCAGAACGCCAATCCTTGACTGGAAATTCTGGACCACGATAGGATGCACGCTCTTCTTCTACGCCTTCTCCTTCGCCAACGACATTGTCACCATCGTCTTGAACGAGGTTGTCGTGTCGTATGTCTTGGTCAAGTTGCTGTTTGGGAGTGTGGGGTATCCTGCTGCCATACTCCTCCTCGCGACTATCTTGGCATTGCTGTTTCGGTTGTTGCAACATCGCACGGCCAATCTTGAGACTCTCGGTCGTTTCGACACGAAAATACTTGGTAGCAACCGAGGGTTGCTTGCGAATTACGTCTTCTGTGGATTCCTTGGCCTGTTGTACATCATTAGGATGGCACTGCACATCGCATCCATCACTGAAGTGGTATTGCAAAGCTCGAGAGTAGATCGTTCGATACCCGTTGCCCAGATTATCGATCTCAGCTTCAGCATTCTATACTTTCTCGCCTCGATTGAGGTTCTGGCTCTTTCCATCATTCTGATGAAGTCCCATACCACTGGACATGGTTCGCCAGGCACATATGTAAGTAGCCCTCCCAGCCACTTCTTTGTGTTCGATGCAACGCGCGACTGATTCAGCTTGCATTCAGATATCAATTCTTGCCCTCGTCCTTATCGCCATCCCTCTCTTCCTCTTCGCCCTCTTCACCTTAGTCGTCGACGCCATCTACGTCACTTTTCAGTCTGACGCGTACGAATCTCAAGTTAGCTCTTACGCTTTCTTCGCGCTGCAGACAATGACACTTGTCACCAGAGGTTTGGCAACCGTGCTGTCGCTCGCAGCCATTGTGGCAACAGGAAGGCATGAGGAAAAGACTATCGAGGGGCCAAGCTTAGATGATGGGGCTCACATGGATGAACGAGAATTAGGTCGGGAGACTGTATCTTAGGCAATGGTGCATCGTGTTTGAGGGGCGTTAAGATCGGGGTAATTCAATGAAACTGAGCTTTGGCACTACCGGCGGTCAACAGGACAATTATTGAGTGTAGAGGGTGATTGCCTGGACCCTCTCTCGCCCTGTTGTCTCCTCCGCTGTGACCTGTCCCTTTAGCTCAAACTGAGAATAGACAGGTATTCACTGGAGGCAAAAGGGAGGCAGGACACTCAAGAGTCATGATCTGAGGAGGAAGATGAGGCTTGGATCCTTGGGCTCCTAGCATCTCGCCCTCAACAGACTTGTATAGCCATCTTCCTCCTTATCTTTCCTTGAATTAGATATCGTATAGCCAGAACAACAGCATTCTTACGAGCAGGATACTAACTGACCCCCCAGGTGAGCACGACCCTTGCGCCTGTGCCCTCATATTACTTTCCCAGTTGCATTCGCTGAGTACGGAAGGATCCTGGGTATCTTGAAATGCTCCTCACAAAGGCTGGTGCAGAAGCTCCATTGATAAGATAGGTGGGCCACCGGAGAGGCTACGATGGTGCTTGCCAGGAGGAAAAGCTTGTTCGTCGGACTCAGCTGCCTCGAGCACACATCTGAAACAGCCAAATATCACGTCCATAATATAGCTTCTTCGAGCTCTTTGCAGATGGTGCGCCATGTGTCACCGTCATCCCAGGACAGTCCATTTGATGTTTCAGCAGAAACAAACGAATTCTCTCTAATTCCATTGTGGAAACCCTTCGACAAGTCGTCCAGCTCTTGCAGAACACACACTTAGAATGTACGGAGTATCCGTACTGGCTAGCCAATGTCAATACCCTGGCCATGATTCAGGGCTAACATTGCCTGTTATCCGAGGTCAGCAAGGTAAGGCTGGAATTAACACTGTTTCTAAGGTTCGCAATATGTTAGTTGCACCATCTCATGCGATCCCACTCCCGGTTAGAAGTATTGCTAGGTTTTCATATCATGTAAAAAGCTCATGTAGATCAGCAAGCGTACCCTTGGAACCCTCTGCAACACTTATGAGACGCGTCGGGCTCTGTGAATGAAATAGGGATATGCATATTTTTTCCTCAACTTCTTCTAGGACAGCGCGTAATGAAAGAAATTCGATATGAATGTGACCTTTGGTTGATTTGTAGATCTGCAGTGCAAGTGTGCCGACTGTGAGGAAATCGCCTATGACGAAGCCAAACGAAGTGCTCATCTTGCATGCAAGAAATGAAAAGAGAGGACGGGGACTCACGATATGGACCTGTTGTGTTTCCAAGGCAATGTAAGTCTGGCGGCGACAGGCCGGGGCTTATAGCCTACACGTATCAGACCTAAATTACGCTAGACCGCATTGGTCAAGAAATAAACACCTCTTCTCCGTCGGCAACTCCCTCCCGTTCGCATGTCCATGATTTTACGAATCATCTCTCCCGTGACGTTCTCTTACGACGTCCCTATTCACCACCCAAATCCCCCCTCACTCGCCTAAAAAAATGGCAACCGACCCCCACCACCGCAAAATCGACCTCCAATCCGCCTCAGACGTCACCTACCTCCTCAACAACATCCAAACCACCGCGCAGCAGAAACTCGATCTCGCGATCCCCCCCTCCGCCGCGCCGGCAGGAGAAGACGCGTATAGAGCCAAAGTAGAAGAGCTAGTCCTCAAAGTACCTTTTCCCCTACCCATCCACTCTTCCACCCCCTCAACCCATCCACACACCACCCCCCCCTTCGAAAACCCCACTAACAGCGATCCCAACACAGTACATCAACCAAACCCTCACCCTCGCCCTCCCCTCCCTCACAATCAACG
>JAABUQ010000867.1_pt1 | contig 69364 bp, 52 predicted proteins | sample 5560001 | NCBI WGS metagenome assembly JAABUQ01 (sample SAMN10711888, study PRJNA513371) | rock metagenome | isolation source: Antarctica rocks | place: Antarctica: Victoria Land, Finger Mt nord | collected 2015-12-18
CTTCCTTGAGAAGTTCCTGCACGACTTTGGCCTTGAAAGCGGCTGTGTACTGTTTTCTCATCATGCTCTGAGTCTATCTTATTCCTACCCTCTTCCGTGTTCAGATTTCTAGGGCCATTATAAAGAGAGAGATCATATCTTTACATTTTATTGTACGTGAAGAGATGGAATATGAGCTTGTTAATATGCAAAATAAATCCTTTGGCTCAGCACAATTATCGTTTGGCAAAACAAGAGATATAGATAAAAATGCACTAATTTCTATTGTAGAAAATAAAAATCAACTTAATAGTGCTGCAATTATGATTAAGCCAAGCCAAGAACAAAATGGGAAGATTATTAAACTTAGGACAGTAAAATCACAGGGTCCAATGAAACAAAAGGATTAATTAACCGATGCGCAAATTTCTCTTGTCAAAGAAAAAGTTCACGAGTTATTCTCAGAAGATCAAAGCACATTGAGAAGAATTCCTATGAGCTTGAATACATTCATTACATATTTCTGTCTGATTGACGAGATGGTGTTAATGGTTGTGAAAGAGCAGCAGATACGAGTCCCAAGCTCAGTTTCAGGCTATCGGAGACTAAATTTTTTATAAACCAAACAGATTAAGCTTTGTGCCTATAAATGTTGTTCAATTTTTTCGACAGTCTCAACCTTCAAATCCTCTGATGATAATTCAACTGATTCTAACACCTGGAAACAAAAGCGTTGAATATCTTTTGCTGACCTTTTGACTTCAATAAACGATCCATTATTAAGTTCTCTTGTTTCTCTAAATTTCTTTTTGTCTCGTCCTACAGAACTCGGAAACTGTTGCATAATCAGCCCAAATTTTTCTGGCTCTAGCTCAGCAATAGTATTCATTGTACGCTCAAGCACATCGCGCCATGATTGAACCTCGAAATGTTGACCTAGAATACTCATAGCTTGAGGTGTAGTTCCTGTTACTCTCTTTTGCTCGTACTGCACAACCTTATCATCTCCAAAGTACGGCCAAATAGAAATTGCGATGTCTGCAAGGTAAGCAGAACGACTTTCAATATCTTCCTTTGTCCAAGTCTGTTTATCCACAAAATATTTGTTAATCTCCAGATGACTATTTTTTAATTGTTCTCTTTTATCACTAAAGTCATGATTTGAAAGTTCTGAATTATATTTTGTCAGGGTAAGATTTCCAAGTGTGTGTAATAGTAACTCGTGAGTATTTTCATGATCATCGCCTAAGTGATTTCTCCAATGCTCTGTTAAACCTTGAGGCATTATATGCTCAATAGTGAAGTTTTCAGATTCGACTTGTTCTTTATGATTATATGAATCTTCAATAGCTTCGAGAATCAGTCTAGTTTTAATGGCTCGATCTCCATTTCCGTAAAGCTTAGCATCTACTAGACGCAACCTAAACTCAGAATTTTTAGGATAACCTTTGCTTTGAAGAGCCAATTTTAATCCCTCTACAAAATTTGCTGAGTTTTTGCTTTTTATTTGTAAGTAAAGAGGAGGAAAGATCTTATTAAGGGTATTAGCGGGCATATTGCAAACGAAGCGACGTATTATAAAGTTCTCTACTACCTTCAAAATGCTAACAAAATCATCAGCAGAAATTTTATTTTGTTCATAATCGTGGTAGCAGTTTAGCAAGAAGGGATAACTCGTCGTCACCTCTAGTTGTTTAAGGCGCAATAAAGATTTGCGAATCACTTTATTCGTTTCTCTTTCGGGGTCGAGTAATTTTTTGTAGTAGTTCGCAAATGTGGCTAACTCTTTAAGATATCTAAGAGGCTCACCCCCTAAAAGACGCTCTTTAAGAAAATAGTAGACATCACTTTGTTTAACGAAGGTACCATCCTTCATTAAGTAGTGACGAATACACTCTGTTAAACTATCACCTAATGCGACCTGCATTGGTTCCCAATATTGCGCATAAATACTTTCCTGCTCATTTGTATGAATTTTCATAAAGAAATAATTGCGAATGAGGTCGGATTGAGTAAGTGGGCGTCCTTTGGCATTAAGACTCTCAAAAACAAGATATGGATCGTCATCGTGATCAAGAACAATGCTGATCACAGATACACTACTAGATATAGCTTTTTTTAGTACTTCTCCATCAATTCCACTTCTCCTCATCTGTCTTGCAAAAAACTGATAGGCTGCTAAAATCTTATTTTGTGTACTTTTCACCTCTGAGTGAATCAAATCATGAAACATCTCGCGATCAATTTGTGTTGGTTGTAGCTTGTAGTAGTCTACACCCTTTTTATAGCGATTCACTAGCAAAGTATCATTAATTTCTTCGGCTAATTCTTCCTGACTATCTTTCTTTGCATTATCACGCAGTAGTGCCAGTAGAACAAAAATAGTTGTGAGGCGTTGTTGACCATCAATAAGTAGATATTTAGCAACACCTTCTGGCACAGAGGAAGTTGGCATCGTTACCATAGAACCAAGAAAATGAGTACGAGGATTATCTGTTTCGCACAACTCGATAAGGTCATTCCATAGGACTTCCCATTCTTTTCTATCCCAGCTATATGCTCGTTGAAAGAGAGGAACAACGTATTGTTTAGTGCCTTCGATAAGTGCTTGAAGCTTAGTCTCCGATGCCTTCATAGTAATAAATCTCTCTTCATTCGCTATATAATAACAGCTAGAACACCACTTCTCTTTATTTATCTACCTTGACTCAAATGAGGTAACAACAGAAGTAACCTCTAAAGTCGTTCTAGTTTAACTTATTTTGAGATGTCTTGCAATAAGTTTGAAGGATGATCAAAAAAAAATCTGTTAATGAAAGAGCCTGGATTAAACTCTATATCGTTTATATACTGAGATCGAGTCAGGTGATCTTTACTAGATGACCTGAACCCATCTGTACAAAGCATCTTTTATGAAATGGCAAAAAGTTGGAGGAAAGTATGATGGCCAACGAAGAACTTGAACTTGTTACGGCAGACGAAAATGAGAAACTGATGTTAAGAAAACTCGAAGAGGTGCTTAACAACGAAAATGCTTTCCCTGAAGTAACTCATCATTTGTTACTAAAAATTGTCGGACCCGGTGGAGAAATTATTGAGATACCTTTATCAGTTTTTCGTACGCTGCAACAGGTGATTGGGTATATGTGGCGTGGCAAGGCTTTCAGTATAGTTCCGCACAATCAGATGTTGAGTACGCAAGAGGCTGCTGATATGCTGAATGTATCAAGGCATTTTTTAGTGAAACTTCTTGAGTCGGGAGTGCTTCCCTTTACTGAAGTGGGGACTCATCGGCATGTTCAGTACAATGATGTTTTGCAGTATAACAACTATATGCATAGAGAACGACGTAAGATGCTGGCTGAGATAGCGAATATTAGTCAAGAAGCAGGAGAATATTAATCTTGACTAACCAAATTACGCTATGCTAATACAATCATGGTCAGAGTGACATGCTTTGATAAAAGAGATAGAGATATTGTGGATAAGTATGTGGACAAGTGTTCTAATTGTGGATAACTTTATAATAGTTTGAGCTTATGGTGTGGGAAGGGAGGATGTTAGATACGTTCGGGTTGTTTGATGTTGTCGGTGATGTCGAGGGATTGGTTGGCGTGGTTAAGTAGGGTGCGCCATAGGGCGAGCATGATGAGGGCGAGGGTGTAGGGGAGGAGGGTCCAGATGCCGAAGAACTGGGCGAGGATGCCGGCGATCCACGGGCAGATGGCGAGGCCTACAATGCTTATGCTTACCAGGACACCGATGGCGCTGGGACCGAGGTGGGCGGGAACGAGCTTCGGAATGATGGCAACGGTGAGAGGATAGATGGGACCGAGGCTGAAGCCGATGAGAAAGAAGGCTACGATCGTCAGGATCTCATTTGGGAAAAACCAGATGAGTAGGAGACCGACTCCAACTGCGATGATGCAGATATACATGAGACCTTTTGTGCCGATACTCAGACGATCTGCAATATTCTGGAGGAGAAAGCGACCCAGAGTAAGGCCCAGCCAGTAGCCGCTGACAATCCAGCCTGCCAGCAGTGCTCCCTCGTGCCGGTCTCGTAGCAAGAAGCTGTAGCCCCAATTGCCCAGGCTGACTTCGATGCCGACATAGACGAGTAGGAAAAAGGTGATTATCCAGACGATGGGCAACTTGAGAGTAGCACTTAGCACATTTCCTGTCGGAGCTTGCTTCTCTTGCTGAATAGACTCATTCAGACTTACAGGACGAGCAAAGGCACCAAATCCGAGCAGTAAGAGGAGATTCAGGCCGCCCATGAGCAGGTAGACGCTGTTCCACCCCCATTGTAGGGCAAGAATAAAGCTGGCGGCTATGGGTCCAAGAAGTGCGCCTACACCGTAAAAGGCGTGCAGGTAGTTTAACAGAAGGGCGGAGCGAGGCAGGGCAGTGATGTAGATGTTTAGTCCCGTTTCGAGCAGTCCTATACTCAATCCCAACAGGAGTCGAGCAGGAAGGAGCAGGACAAAGGGGAGCTTCAATCCAAAGGGAAGTACGCCGAATAAAAATGTTATTGTCCCTAGCAGGAGCATCCAGCGCAACCCCAATCGCTGCGTCAAGAGACCACTACCCAGGGCAGAGAGAAAATAGCCAAAGGATGCGACAAAAAAGAGCAGGCCAATAACAGCATCGTTGACTCCATAAAATGCGCTAAGGCTCGGAATCAGAACGCCACCGATTCCATCATTTATGCCACTTAGCACAAAGCCGAAAAAGGCGAGGCCGATAGGGAGACGAAGAGGAGCCATTTCTTTCATATATTTCCATTCCGGAGCAAAAAGAGATGAGTAGAAGGAGTTCGATGATTACGAGAAGAGGCAACTATGCTGTAGCTGCCTCTCAGCATATCTGATTAGTCTTGAGGAATGTTTTTGCTCTGTTGCTCGCGATTAGGCGCTTGAGGAGCGTTGTTCGCAGGTTTTTTGGATTGCTGCTTCTGGCTATCAGGAGTGATTTCTTGTGCTTGTGGGCCGTTGGGATCGGGTTTGCCATCCATATCGTATTGACCCTGGCCATATTGGCTCTGGTTGCCCTGTTGTCCATAAATTTCAGCCTCGGTCGGCTGTTTTTGTTGCTGCTGTTTTTGATCTTTTTCTTGATCAGGCATAGGTAGAGTCTCCTGTTCTTCTCTTACAGTGTTCCAGTATACGTTTATGCGGGCGCGCGATCTCTTCTGTATATAAGCACGCTGTAGATCAAGAAAAAGATACGAGATAATGGGATAGAGTGCAAAAGACGAAGGGGTCCTTCCCCTAAGAGATGGTCTGGGCCAGGGTTGATTCGATTGTTTGAATGAGGTCGGTGATGCGACAAGGTTTGCGCAAGCCGGTAATATTGCGGCGCGCGATCTCGGCACGTGGTAAGTCGGCACTGACCATAATGGACGGAATAGGCTGAATGCCTTCGGTAGAGTGCACCAGGTCATAGATCTCAATACCATTTAGACCAGGAAGGTTGTAGTCAAGCAGGAGCAGTTGTGGCTGATGCTCGCGAATGACTTCGAGGACATGCATGCCATCAGGATGGTGTATCACGTGATACGAGGTATGAGTTGTAAGTGCATGCATTATAATTTTACTGTATAACGGCTGGTCCTCGATCATAAGAATGGTTTTTGGCTGGGAAAACACTACGATGTTTACCTCCTGTGCATCTTCTCGCTACTAGTTTGTAGAAAGAATCTATATAGATAAGCAATCTAATGTACATAGCATACGCCATATCTGTAACGAAGTCCAGAATTGTGAGCGTGCACTAGTACTAGTTACTCATGAATTCAATACATTCCCTTTTTACTTAATTTTTTGCGTGTTCTACATCTTGCGAAATTTTGCGTTCAACGCAAAATTTCGCAAGATGTAGAACACGCAAAAAATTAAGTAAAAAACTCTCTACTACTTTGTATCGGCAACGAAGCCAGCAGGATTAAGTATGTTCTGCGGGTCCCATTGAGCTTTTAGGCGGCGCATTACATCCAAACTTTCGGGTTGATATCCCCAGAGATCGACCTGAGACGAAAGATCTTCTGGAGACACAGATAGAACGATAGCATACCCAGCGAGCACCAGGGCTGGCTGACGTAGGGCGGCGAGCCAGGGAGCCAGCTCGGTGGCGGCAGACTTTATGGCATAGACAAAGCCGCTGCCGAAGTCGGCGATCCACTCGCTCTGCTCCTCCAGCCAGAGGTCAGGCTGAGCTTGCATATATGTAGACAGGTCTTTGATGGGAACGGCGGCGCGTACGATAGTTGATTCGGCTTTCCCCAGCACTGTGCTCCAGATGTCGGTACCGGTTACACTCTCGACTTCGATTGGCTCTGACACATCGAGTTGTGTTAGTACTCGTCGCACCTGGGCCAGTTCCGCCTGCACATCTTCGGGTATGCCCTCGGCAGTGTATGAGAGCAGATAGCTATGCGCAGGAATATCGTCGGACGAATAGCCCTTGCTCAGTAGGATAGAGGAGGCAGTGAGGGCCAGGGAGAGCATATGCTGGCCCAGCCGCAGTCCATCAGCCAGGCTACGCACAGGGATCAGTAACGTCCGCTTCATACGCGGCTGAACCATCACTTTGAGCGAGAGGTCGGTGAGCAGGCCCAGCGTTCCATGTGAGCCGATGAAGGCTTTGGTGAGATCGAAGCCGGCGACGTTTTTGACCAGTGGGCGGCCAGTACGGATGAGGCGTCCGTCTGGTAGCGCAACGGTGGCGCAGAGAACGTTGTCACGAATAGCACCGTAGCGCATCCGCTGCGGTGCGTTGATATTTGCCGCCACCACCCCGCCGATCGTAGCATCGGGCCAGGGAGAGGACAGCGCTAGCTGCTTGTTGTGTTGAGCAAGGAATGTTTGTATCTCGCTCAAGGGAGTGCCAGATCCAACGGTCACATACATGTCATCCGGAGCGTACGTTTTGATGCCGCGCAAGGCGGAGGTGCTCACCTGCAAGAGTGAAGTCTCTGTTTGCGCTGCACCAGTGATTGTGACGGATCGGCCTGCGTGCGATAGGGCTTGCAAGTAGCGCGCAGCTTCCTCCGGAGTCGTGGGCGTGAAAATCTTATCAGCAAGAGAGGGTGTGCTGGTGAGCTCGACCTCTTGTGTCTGAGGCTGGAAATAGCCAGCGAAGGGACCGCCCTCATCCTGGGCTGGACGAGGAAAAACTTTGCCTGGATTGAGCAAGTTCTGAGGATCAAAGACCTGCTTCACGTCCCACATAGCCAGCAGTTCAGAGCTCTTATGCATATATGCCATAAACTGGCGCTTCTCAATACCCACACCGTGCTCACCGCTCAGGCTACCACCCATATCGATAGAACATTTCACGATATCCTCGCCCGCCGCGTGGACACGCGCCACCAGGTCTTGATCGTCGGGCTCTGGCACCAGCAGCATAGGATGCAGGTTGCCGTCACCGGCGTGGAAGAGCTGGCCAAAGCGGAGATTATAGCCAGTACAGATTTTATTCACTTCAGTCAGCATCTCGGTCAGGCGGCTGCGCGGCACAGTAATGTCTACAGTGTAGTATGCGGGAGCCTCGCGCGCGATGGCACCACCCGCACTCTTACGCGCCAACCAGATCTTGCCGCGCTCCTCCTCATCACGTGCCACGCGCATATCGTGGCCGCCGTGACGCTTGAGAATATCAATCACCTCATTGGCCTGAGCATCCAGGCTCTGCGGATAGCCATCGAACTCAACGATCAATACCGCAGCCGCATCCAAAGGAAGGTTTGCGTGCGCGAACGGCTCGATGATGCTCACAATCTTCTGATCCATCATCTCCATCGTGGCAGGGACCAGACCAGCGGCGATAACCGCCGAGACGGCATCACCCGCTTGTGTTAGCGAATCGAAGACCGCCAGCAGCGTCTTGAGGGCGGGAGGATTGCGCAAGAGCCGCACCGAGATGGCGGTTATCAAGCCGAGCATTCCCTCGCTACCTGTGAGCAGGCCACATAGATCGTATTCTGGATAGTCGAGCGCACGCCCTCCGAGCTGCATCCGACGACCATTTGCCAGCACCACTTCCATTCCAGTCACATAATTTGTCGTCACACCATACTTGAAGCAGTGAGGACCGCCTGAATTCTCCGCGACGTTGCCGCCGATAGTTGAGGCGCGCTGGCTCGCTGGATCAGGGGGGAAATAAAGATCGTACTCTTTTGCCCGCTCGTCCAGGCGCAGATTAATCATCGCAGGCTCTACCAGTGCACTTCGACCAGGACCGTCCACGTCCAGAATGCGCTGCATATGCACAAACTCCACAACGAGCCCGCCGCGATCGGCTACTGCTCCACCCGACAGGCCAGTGCCAGCTCCACGCGCCACGAGAGGTACATTATGTTCGGAGGCCCAGCGCACCACCCGCATCACCTCTTCAGTTGCGCGTGGAAAGACTACTCCTTCGGGCAAGCCCTTATCCATGCCGCCGTCCGCTTCATAAGAAATAAGAGTTGCACGATCAGTAAATACCTGACCCTTTGGAAGCAGAGCTTTCAACGAATGCAGTACGCTCTCTTTTAACATCGCTTCAACCTTTCTCGAATGGCAGGGAAATAGGAGCTACAAGAGATTTCAGGATATTTGCGCATCAATGGGAACGGGAGAACTGTAGACATCAAAATCGCTCTGATGGACGTGCGCATGTACTTTAGGGCGCACAATGCAGGGCAGAGTAAAGTAGAAAGAGCTACCCTCTCCCTCTATGCCCGTGCTCTCAACCCAGATGCGGCCTTTCATCGCCTCCACAAACTGTCGGCTTAGAAAGAGGCCCAGGCCCGATCCACGTATCCGACCAGAGGTATCACGCCTCAAACGCACAAACTGACCGAAGAGCTGCGGTTGCTCTTCTATTGGAATGCCAGGACCCTTATCGGCCACGCAGATAGCAATCTCTGGTGGCGCATGCAGAGGGTCCACGACCATCCCATACAAAGCGGCACTGATTGTAATGGGAGTACCAACAGGAGCATACTTGAAAGCATTTGAGAGCAGGTTGCGCACTACTTGACGAAAATACTGAACGTTGGCACAGACAACAATATACTCAGGAATGTCTATATGAATACTGTGCCCCTGGACGCTTTTAGGATCGAAGCGTTCAAGAACTTCATGCACAATATCAATCACTGGCAACTGCTCAACATGTAAAAATAGTCTCTCTTTTTCCAGGCCCATACTATCTAACACGTTATTCACCAGTAATTGTAGCTCATCACAGCTCTGCATAGCATGCTGTAAGAAGGTGACGCGCATGGCATCATCCAGCTTCTCATTGTGTTCCAGGAGGAGTTCGAGGTAGCCATAGATAGCGGTGAGGGGAGTACGTAGCTCATGATTCACATTTTGAAGAAACTCATCTTTAAGCTGATCCAGCTTTTGATTCTCTGCGGAGGTACGCTCCAGCTCAAACTGTGCCTCGTCCACCTCGTCAAAAGAATTGCGCTGAGCGGCCACAAGCAGACCAATAATCGAGAGCGTCACCAGATTTACAAGAGAGAAGAAGGCAATGTGCCAGGGTGGAAAAAGAGCATTGTAGTGTCGAGCGTAGTAAATCCACATGATGGCAGACATGCAAAGTAAGCAGTAGAACAGGCCGTCCTTGCGAAACATCCAGGCTATTAACGTGACTGGCACAACAAGAACAAGAGGATTTTGCATTGTCCAGGGTACGCTCGTAAATAAAATGAGAGCGATGACTCCGGCCAGTATCGCGATTGCTAGTTGTGTAAACAGAAATAAATCCAGTAATACACGAGGTAGAGCATTCCAGTAACGCATGACTCTTCCCCCTTCATTGCGGCAGAATAAGGCCAAAAGACACTGATAGTGCACACACTAACAAATTTACAGAACAGATTATAGCACCTGTACGTGTAGGGAGATTTACTTCTATTTATATTACCATGTATGGGCGCGAATTCACAAAGCTAAATAATTTAGGCTATCCTCACTAGTGTGTTCACTATTCGCGTACAACAAACATCGTCCGAGCCTTTAGCACCTGCTCACTCTGTTGATTCGTATAGTGGGTCTCAACAACAACGATGTCCATAGAGCCGTCCTTGACGCGGCGCGATTTGCCGTCAACGATGGTCATCACTCCGGTCAGCACGTCGTCTGCCTTGAGAGGAGCCAGGTACTCATACTCCTCCTCGCCATGTAAGATGCGCATAATATTCAGTCCCACACCTTCCATCTGCTTCCACATATGAGTATTGGCCCAAAAAGTAAAAAGAGTAGGAGTAGTTGGAGAAAGTGGAATATCTTGATAGCCCGCCGCCTGCGCAGCACTTCTATCGTGATAGATAGGATTTGTATCGCCGATCGCCAGGGTCAGTTCATGGATCTTGGTTCGCGAGAGCTCAAAGGTAAAGGGTGGAAAGCTGTGACCAAGTAAGTTTTTATCAAACATAGAAAACTCCTTAACTATTTTTTCTTTCTATTTCTACTTTGTTATAACTTTTTGCACTTCGTGCAAAAAGTTATAACAAAGTAGAAATAGAAAGAAAAAAGTCTGGCTCTAGCCTCAAAGGGACGAACATGATATAATTTGCCTCAATAGACCCCTCACAAGGGCTTTTAGTGAGAGGAGCAAGGTAAGATGCTCGTAAAGAAGCATCTTATCTACAAGATATGTTTCGTAAAATTTTAATTGCCAATCGCGGCGAAATCGCCTTGCGTGTCATTCGTGCCTGTCGTGAGATGGGCATACGTAGTGTCATCGCCCACTCCGAAGCCGATAGAGACTCGTTGCCTGTACAGATGGCGGACGAGCGTATTTGTATCGGACCCGGAGCGAGCGGTAAGAGTTATTTAAATATTCCAAATATTATTAGCGCCGCCATGATTTCAAATGCTGAAGCGATCCATCCTGGTTATGGATTTCTATCAGAGAATATCAGCTTCGCGCAGATCTGTAAAGACGTGAACATCACCTTCATCGGTCCTTCATCCGAAGTGATGTCGATCATGGGGGACAAAGTATCAGCCCGGCAGGCTATGGTTGAGGCGGGACTCCCCACACTACCTGGCACGCCCGTCGTGCGCACGCTTGCAGAAGCACAAGAGGTAGCCCAGGATCTCGGCTATCCTCTCATGCTCAAGGCTGTGGCGGGCGGCGGTGGGCGTGGCATTCGTCTGATCAACCGGCCAGAGGAATTTGAGCACACGTTTACCGTTGCGCAAAACGAGGTGCGCGAAGCCTTTCATGATGATGGCATCTACTTCGAACGTTATCTGGCAAAGGCGCGGCACATCGAGATCCAGGTCCTGGTCGACAACTATGGGCGTGGCGTTCATCTCGGCGAGCGCAACTGCTCATGTCAGAGACGTAATCAGAAGGTTGTGGAAGAGTCGCCCAGTCCACGTTTAGCACGCGAATTACGAGACGAGATAGGAATGCGTGCAATACGCGCGGTTCAGCAGATCGGCTATCATAACGCAGGCACACTCGAATTCTTGATGGACGAGCAAGACCGTTACTATTTTATGGAGATGAACACGCGCTTGCAGGTCGAGCATCCGGTAACTGAGATGGTCACCAGTCTGGACCTGGTCAAAGAGCAGATCCGTATCGCGTATGGTCAGCCGTTAGAGCTGGATCAGCACGATATCAAGCTGCGTGGGCACTCCATAGAATGTCGGATTACAGCGGAAGACGCAGAGAAGGACTTTCGGCCACAGACTGGCATTGTCGAAAAATATCTGCCGCCGGGTGGTCCGGGCGTTCGCGTCGATAGTCATCTCTATGCTGGCTATGAGGTCCCGCCGCACTACGACTCGCTGCTGGCCAAGCTCATCGTCTGGGCGGAGACGCGCGACGAGGCCATCGCACGCGCCCAACGCGCCCTCGAAGAGTTCGTCATCGAAGGGATCACTACAACCATCCCGTTCCATCAGCGGCTCTTAAGGCATAAAGGCTTTATCAAGGGTGACACATACACGCGCTTTATTCAGGATGAGGCCGGTGCATTGGGCATCAAAGGGTGAAGCAATAAACAAAAAAGTACAAACGAAAGCGGAAGGTTTAAAGAAGCAGCGATGCTTTTTCATACGATTGGGAGGTGATTTTATGTCGCGCGTAGTTGTAACCGGATTAGGACTGGTTACCGCATTGGGCAATGACTTGTCCTCATCATGGGAAAAACTCACTCAGGGTATATCCGGAGTCAGCGAGATAACCGCTTATGACAGCAGCCAGCATCGTGTTCACTTTGGTGCACAAGTCAAAGATTTTGATCCTTTGCTCTACATCGACCGGAAAGAGGCACGTCGCAACGACCCTTATGAGCAGCTAGCGATCGCGACAAGCAAGCAGGCCCTCGCCCAGGCAAAACTTGAGATCACTGAAGATATCGCCGACGATGTTGGCGTCTATATCGGGAGTGGCATCGGCGGCCTCGTCACCCTGCACGATCAGTTCAAAGTCCTACATGAAAAAGGGCCGGATCGCATCAGCCCCTTCTTTATTAATATGATGATTATCGATGGTGCACCAGGCATCGTCTCGATCCTCACAGGAGCCAGAGGGCCCAACTGGGCCGCAGTCTCCGCATGCGCGACCAGCGGCAACACCATCGGCGAGGCGTGGGAGACCATCCGGCGCGGCGACGCCAAAGTCATGATCGCCGGTGGATCAGAGAAAGCCGTCACCCCGATCGCGATGGCTGCATTCGACAACATGCACGCCCTCTCGCGCCGCAACGACGATCCGCAAGGAGCCAGCCGGCCATTTGACGCTACCCGCGACGGCTTCGTCATGGGTGAAGGTGCCGGCATGCTCATCCTCGAAGATCTAGAATTCGCCAGAGCGCGCGGAGCAAACATCCTGGCCGAACTGATAGGTTATGGCTGTACGGGTGATGCCCATCATGTCACCGAGCCATCGCCAGGCGGTGCAGGACTGGTACGAGCCATGAAGAAAGCCCTTCAGAAAGCCGGCCTACAGCCTGAGCAGATCGATTATATCAACGCACACGGCACCTCGACAGCATATAACGATCGCAACGAGAGCCAGGCCATCAAGACCTGTCTGGGCGAGCACGCATACAAGACAGCAGTAAGCTCAACCAAATCAATGACCGGCCACACGCTGGGCGCAGCGGGCGCGGTTGAAGCCGTCATCGCCATTCAAGCAATGCTCACCGGCATTATTCCGCCCACCATCAACCTGCATCATGCAGACCCGGATTGTGACCTTGACTACGTGCCCAACGAGGCACGACGCGCGCAGGTAAACGTAGCCATGTCCAACGCAATGGGCTTTGGAGGCCACAACACCTGCCTCATCTTCAAACGATACGAAGAGCAGTAAGTAAAGTAGTAAGAAAATATGGATAGAGAAAAGAAAGCGACGTGGCTGGAGCGCGTTGAGGACATCATCGACGTTCTTGAGGGCAGCACCGTCAGCGAATTAGAACTGACCGAAGATGGCACCGAAATCACCATCCGCCGTCAGCCTGGTATGGTTATGACCGCCGCCGCTCCTGGTCTAGCCGCAAACGAGCAGTCTGGAGTTATGCAGGGTGCAGGGCGGCCTGGGAAAGTAGATAAGAGCGTGCCGGCCGTTGCCCCACTCACCGGCGTCTACTACTCAGCCGCCTCACCCACCTCACCTTCATTTGCCAATGTGGGCGACGTCATCCACGTCGGCCAGACCATCGCCCTGCTAGAGGCCATGAAAGTATTTAACGAGATCGCGGCGGAGGTTTCGGGGCGGGTGGTGGCGATGGTCGCCACGAACGGCGACGTGGTCCAAAAGGGCGACGTGCTGCTGCGGGTGGAGCCGGTGTAGGAGGAGATACTGGATCAACCTCATATTGTTCTATTTTCAATCTAAAGACATAGGCTGGTCAGTCGTCACCTCAAAAACTGACCAGCATGTCTCAGCGCATTCCTCTTCCCACACTTTCAGACTACCATTATTGTCTGCTAGTTGTATGCTTCCTCATAGACAAAAGACCACCTCCTCTTGCCCATAAAAAAAGGTATACCCAAAAGTCATCCTATGGCATCTTAGCACCTCCTCATTCGAAGTGAAGAAGTTATTACAGTGTCATGCACACGGGTGCGTGACACGCACTGGATAGTGCGTTGGGCCACCCTAATAACTCTTCCTTCAGGGAGGATAAAACGGTTGAGTGAAAACCAGGGAAACAAAACAATACAGGAACTCTTGGCAATAAGCCTGGATGATCACTACGGCTCATTTGTGAGCGCTTACGCCGATCGAATGCTTCGGTATGCATCTAGTTTAGGTGCAAGTTCATATGATGCGCAAGAATCTGTACAAGAGGCATTTATTCGCGTCTATCGAGCATTGCAAAGCTTCTCTTCTAAGAAGATTTGCAGCATGAAGCTTGAGGCATACCTATGTATGACTGTACACAATTGCGTCAAGACCAGAATCACCTCAAAAAGAAAGGCTGGAGGTGGACCGGGAGGTGGGTCAAAGAAGGCTATCTCTTTTAGTGCACTCTCCCTACCATCCGAGTATGATGAGGGCCTGCCGTTTGACCAAATAGATGAAAGGGAAGACGGGCCAGAGGTAGCATATCTCAAAAAAGAAATGAGAGGAGAAATTATTGCTCTTTTAAGTTACTTACCTAACCAGCGGAGCCGAAACATTGTACTGGCGCGATATTTCGGAGATTTTACTGTGCAAGAGCTTGCTGAGAACTTTGGCCTTTCTATCTCAGCGATCAAAAGCATTTTGCAACGAAGCTTCCGCACTTTACGAGGCATACCCGAAGTACAACAGATAAAAGAGACGAGGTAAATTTGGTGGATAATACGGGACAAACACCATTGACGCATCGTGATGACGACTCCTTTGGAGATAAGTTACATCATCGAACAAAGAAGCTTCAACGAGTTTTTCCCGCTACTCGGTTCTTCTCTAATCTGGGATGTAAAGCAATTTTTGCTTCTAAGATACTAGTGAGATGTGGAGAGGGGAAAGTGAAACAGAACTTGGATGATAAAGCTCTATTAGAGAATATCAAACGTAATCCAGACGAGCAGGAATTTAGCAGCGATGACCTGAATGCTACAGGTGCGTTGGTTCGTTCAAACGTACTTGCACAGCTTGGGCTGAGTGAAAAGCCTCTTTGGGAAGCTTCAACTGAGCAACTGCTCACAACATTACAAAGTTCTGATATATCTAGACGAGTGGCTGCTGCCCATGCATTGAGTGGTCGACCTTATAGCGCGCTTCACTCAGTCTATTGGGAGATGATCCTAGAACTGACAAAAATGGCTTTGTCTGATGTTACATGGCAGGGACAGGTTGCAGCGCTACGTGCGCTGGGAAAGTTAGGAGGACCAGGGAAAAGCGAACTTCTAGATGTTATTCTCTTAATCTGTTTGCAGCAGCCCCACGAGAACGTGCGTGCGGCTGCTGCGCAAACCATTGGAGAAATATATTCTTCTAAGGAGGTACAGAGCAACAGAGAAGTATGTTTTGCTCTTCGTTCTGCTCTTCGTCAAGCAACTCTTAATAACTATTGGACTGTTCGTGCGGCTGCTTTACGAGCTATAGGCATGCTTCATCTCTCAGAATACATCAATCGGGTTGTTGTCGAGCTTGATGATGAGGATGACTCTGTGCGAATTGAAGCAATCAGGGCATTTGCTTGTTTAAAGGAAGAGCAGGCTATTCCGAGATTAGAGGTTATAGCCCGCAATGATCATGAAGTGCTCGTACGGAGAGCAGCTATCGAAGCATTACAACAAGTGGAACGACCTGAAGCCACTTGGAAAGTATTAGCTGGACAGAATAGCATCAGCGAAACAATGTTTCCTGAATATTTGCTTCCAGACCTTCCTTCTTCTGCTGAAACATCCGTTTTAAACGAAGAAAGAAGACTAGAGCAAGATATTGATGAAAAGGTGATACATTTACAGCAAAAGGCTGTAATTTATCGTCCCTTACAAGATAGCCAGCAGACAAGGCGGATGCTTTTCAAACATCGCGTTGAATATAGGAAAAGAGATGGAAACTTTTCGCCAGTAATTGGAAAAACTGAGTTTTCATTAAAACGTCCAAGTTTGTCAAAAAAGCAGACACTACATGTAGGCTTTATCATTTGTATGTCTATCGTACTGATAATCTGCGGCTACAAATTTATTCCTGCCGAGGCATATAATTCTCAACCACAGATATTACTAGGGTTGAATAATCCTCAACACATTGTTGTTCAACCGAACCAGCGATTTTCAGGCAAGCTTCGTATTGCGCGCAATGTCAGTCCCAATCAATTCATTTGTAGCTCCGACTCGAATTGTATGGGAAGCGAGACAACTCTTTATGGAAAACATGTTTGTGTTTTACGGGAGGACGATTATGTTTGCACTATTCCATTCCAGGCTCCATCAAAGCTCGGTACTTACTATTCGACTTGGCAGGTGAAGAATAATAGGGGCTTTATTGGGACTATTAATTTCTCTGTTCAGGTAAAAACTCCTTAAGTGAAACTGGAGCAACCGTGTGTAGAAACAATAGTCGTATTGATTAAAGTTTCTTTCCTTGCTTTTACCCACATCGCGAGAGCGTCGCCTATTTCTTCAAACGAAAAAGGAGGCGTAGAATGAGTCTGTACGAAGGACTGTCACTGTTAGTAGGAATAACTCCTGTTGTTATACAATGTCTTCCCTGGATGGTCAAAGTATGGCAGGATTGGTGTAAGCGCAGAAAGTAGGCACCAGAGAAGTTGTAGTAAAAAAATCGAGACGCATTCCTTGAACGGGTACTTGATTCGTTAGGTACCCGTTTTTGTATACCGCTTACGACTTAAGGCAGAGAAACAACACGTGATGTTGGAGACATTGATGAAAAAAGAGACGAATATTAACATCGACAAAGTATCATTTGGATGCACTTTAGTATCTTAGTGACTCTCAAGCATTGAAGGAGGCAAGTGCTCCAGGCCTGCATTGTTTCCCCATGCAGTAATCAGGGTCCATGCTCCAACAAAGTCTGGTTGCTTCATCTCGATGAGCGCTCTCTGGTAGATCGCATCATAGTCATCAGGCAAGCATGACCACTTTCGCAGGAAGGGAACGAGAGTCCGAAAGAAATGCTGCATATCTTCGTAGAAAGCCTGTCCCTCTGATGTTTCTGCTGGATAGGTAATATTGTGCATCCTCGTTTGTACGTTCTTAATAGCGTGTTGATGCAAGAGAGGAGCAAGCATATTTATAGTTGCATTCATTTCTGAAGCCTCTAAATGACCTGAGCTATGCATTGTTTGAAGAACGAGCTCACTCAGTTGCGTCAGGGCTGGACTATTTCCATGCGCAATATCGCTTTCGGTGATGCGGATCACTGCTTCTTGTTTTCCTACGCGCTGATACTCGCTCAGGAGTTTTGGCCAGTCCCAGGTACGCAGATAACTGACTCCCAGTCGCTGATTGATCAGGTCAAAATATCCACGGGGAAATTCAAGCATCCGCAACGCATCCATGACATGGAACTCGACGCGGTCAGCAATCCCTTCCGCCTCTGCCTGAGAACGTGCGTAGTCAACCATCGTTTTACTCACATCCACCCCGATCAGATGAGTCATTGTAGGATACTTTTTGGCCGCCTCAATGATCCACCCGCCCGTGCCACAACCAACATCAAGGACCTGTTTAAAGCGTTCGGGGTCGTCCTGCTCCGCCAGCACTCCACCCATTTTAGTCGTAAGCATAGAGTCTTGGACCTGCAACCGCTTGAGCTCTTCTTCACTGGAACGATCCTGGACGAAATATGTACTGGGGTGCTCTTTTTTCTCTTCCATGTTCATTTTATCCCTCTCTCTAACTATTATGCTCTTTTTGCCATTATAATACATTTCTATTATCCGCATAGCGACAAACCCTTGCGGTTGTCGCTATGCGGATGAAAATGCTATCGGAGGGAAAAGGAAGGCTTATGCAGCGTGTATCTTTGGTGTAGGAAGTGGCTCTCCATCTCTCTTCGCACTCTCAACCAGCATCTCCAGAACCTCCTGCCCCTGTTGCACAGCCTCGTTATAAGTGCTTCCGTGAGTAGCTGGCATAATGACACGATCCGCCCATTCTGGCAAAATCACTAAATAGGCTTGATCTTCTTCAGACCACTCAATAAGCATCGAATAGTGTAGAGATGCTTCATTCATCGTTAAGCCTCCTCTTAGCTAACGCAATTTGTTGCAACAAGTCTCTTACTATCTTTTCCTGGTACGGTCTAGCATCATCGTTATCATGACCAGAAAGCATGAGTATAACGAAAGGGACGAGAGAATGTTTCCATTTTGCATGACTTCCTCTCTGCGAAATTTGAAATGCTCCAGATCTTTGTAGCTCAGCTTTAAGTTGCCTAATCTTACGCGGCATACATGCCCCTCCATGACTTCATCCTCTACATATGCCTATACAATTATCAAAGAATATCCAAACACCTATATTTTATAGTATACACAAAGCGCCAAGAGTAGGTTAGTCGAAGGATTGAGCTTCTTCGACCTTGTAGCCTTCTGCACGGAGGCGTTGTAGTAGTTCTTCGCACTGGGCGCGGTCGCGGGTCTCCATTGAGATGGTTTCTTCGCGTTGCATAATGGGTAGGCGGTTAGAGATGCGCTGGTGGCGGACGTCGATGATGTTGATGCGCATCTCTGAGATAATAGAAAGCATGCGCATGAGTTCGCCGGGGCGATCGGTCAGGCGGGTGTGGATGGAGAAGTAGCGGCCAGCGGTGGCGAGGCCGTGCTCAATGAAGCGACCAACGAGGTTAATATCGATATTGCCGCCCGTCAGAGGAACAAGCACTTTGCGTCCTTTGAGCTTTATCGCTCCGCTCAACAGGGCAGCCAGGCCGATTGCACCCGCGCCCTCGACCATCATCTTGCAGCGCTCCATAAGCAGCAGGACAGCGTTAATGGTTGCCTCGTCGTTGACCAGTACGATGTCGTCCACCAGGCGTTCGATGATTGAGAAGGTGAGTTCGCCGGGACGTTTGACGGCAATGCCGTCGGCGATGGTTGTGATAGCGGGCAGCGTCTGTAGGGCGTGGGCGTCGAGGGAGGCGCGGGAGCTGGGTGCGCCGCTGGCCTGCACGCCGATAATGGTGATGTCGGGCTTGAGGGCGCGGGCGGCGATGGCGATACCAGAGATCAGGCCGCCGCCACCGATGGGAACGACAATTGCATCTGCATCTGGCAGGTCGGTGAGCATTTCGAGTCCGAGTGTACCCTGACCGGCGATGATCTGAGGATCGTCAAAGGCGTGAATAAAGGTTGCGCCAGACTCCTCTTGCAGCTCGCGGCAGCGTTGATAGGCGTCATCATATGTTGCGCCGTAGAGTACAACCTTTGCGCCGTAGCCCTGGGTTGCCATTACTTTCGCCATTGGCGCGTTTTCGGGCATGAGGATGGTGCAGGGGATGTTGCGTTGGGCGGCGGCGATGGCGACGCCCTGGGCATGATTGCCAGCAGAGGCGGCGATGACACCGGCGTTGGATTGCTCTTCGGTCAGCCTCGATATTTTATAGCCTGCGCCGCGCACTTTGAAAGAACCGGAGCGCTGCATATGCTCACATTTTAAATAGACATCAGAGCCTGTGAGCATACTCATTGTGCGTGATTGGCTCAGCGGAGTGTGATGGATGAGCGGTTTCAGAAATTTGTACGCTTGCCACACATCGGCGATGGTTACAGAGCTCGTGGTCGCTTGAGCCTCCTGGGAGGCGGGATCGTTTTCTACCAGACGCATAATATAATTACGACTCCTTCTAGCCCGACGCAGGACATGCCCAGCCGTCCTGGCTATATGTGAAGGCGGCACTGCCTCAATGTTATGGAGTGGATTATAGCGTATGTACAGGACTGTGACAACCTGTAAGAATATAGTCGGCTCCTATCATCTCCACGATCTCGCGCCTTCGGCGCTTGTTCTCTAATATATACTTTCGCATTTTACAATTAATGCTTGTAAAGCATTAATTGTAAAATGCGAAAGTAGAAAATAAAATCAAACAAAAACAGGGATGTAAATTATTACATCCCTGGAGGTCATGGTTAGCAATCAAATGATAGAAGGTTATTAGTCGCGGGAGCGAAAGATCTTCACGCGACGATAGGGCTCTTTGCCACGACTACGAGAGATCAAGTTATAGCGAGTCGCCATTTGATGTTGCAGGCGGCGGATATAGGCGTTGGCCGGTGCCAATTCAGCCGTCGTTAGACCCTTATTCAAGACCTGGTGAATGGCATCCTCGGTCTCTAAAAGAGCCTGCTTGGTTGGATCATCAAATTCATGTTCGTCATTCGTTGAAGTTTCAGCGGCACCCTCATCGACCTCCTCAGTAAGAGTCTCAGGAATATCGAAGATACGAGCCAGGGCGTGCTGCATCTGAGAGATCGTATTGTTTTTGAGAATAATGATCAGCTTGCGCTCTTGCTCAGCGTCCTGCAAGCGCTCAGGCTGGCGACGATAATAATTTTTTAGTGTAATGATCGCGTCGGCCTCGCGCTCATTGTTCGTGATTACAACGGGAACGCGCAGTTGACGAGCGGACTCGGAGAGACGATCGCGGTTCACTCCAAAGGGATAGACACGCAGCGTCTTCATGCGCGGCATCTCGGTTACCGGCTCACTTGCCTGGTAGATGCCTTCGGAGATGGTCGCTATGGGACGAGTCTGAGTGAGCACGGTGGCGCGTGGCTCTGAGCCGAGCGTGCCGGTAGGTGCCAGTGCCTGCACCTGTGGAATAGCCTGAGCCGAGGTCTGATTGCGACCGCGTATGCGCTCATTGCCACCATAGGGATCGACCACGTTGTTCTGACGCACCTGAGTCAGGTGCGTATTTCCATTGCGATCGGCGCGCTCGAACATACCCGTCGTAAAGCCCTGACGTGGATTTGCGCCGCCCAGAGGACCAGAGCTCCAGGCAGGAACATCCATGCCACCGGTTGTCACGCGACGAACCGACACCTGACCAGTCTCATCATCGCGCGTACGCTCTTCAGCTATAACAGGCTGACCACGTAGCATATTATCCACTGTATCGGCAACATCGCGATGGACCGTCGCCTCATCCCAGCTCTGTTGTTCGACCACCACCACAAAGGTTGGCAGGGATTTACGCTCTTGAATACTTTTCTGCGTATGGCGCCGGCGAGCCTCTTCATCGCCGAGCGTCACCGTTTGAATACCCCCTACCAGATCGGAAAGAGTCGGGTTGACCAGCAAGTTACCGAGCGAATTACCATGAGCCGTCGCCACCAATTGAACGCCGCGCTCAGCAATTGTACGAGCAGCCGCAGCCTCCAACTCAGTGCCAATCTCATCGATCACGATGACCTGCGGCATATGGTTCTCCACAGCCTCGATCATTACCGCGTGCTGCTCTGCCGTGCGAGACACTTGCATGCGGCGTGCGCGACCGATACCCGGATGAGGAATATCCCCATCGCCGGCGATCTCGTTCGACGTATCGACCACCACCACGCGCTTATTCGCCTCGTCTGCAAGCACACGAGCAATCTCGCGCAGCAGGGTCGTCTTTCCCACACCAGGACGACCGAGGATCAAGATCGATTGGCCCTGTTCGACAATATCACGGATCAGGGCAATACTGCCAAGCACCGCTCGACCTATACGGCAGGTTAAGCCAACTACCCTCCCCTTACGGTTACGCATCGCGCTAATACGGTGGAGTGTCCGCTCAATACCTGCCCGGTTGTCGTCGCCGAATTCCCCAATACGCTCAACTACATACTCCAGATCGGCATAGGTTACCGGTGTCGTACTAAGGATCACTTCCCCATCTGGGAATCGGCCCTCGGCATTGCGCCCGAGGTCCAGCACGATCTCCAGCAGTTCACTTCGGTTCTCGAGCCGATTGACCGCATCGTGGATATCTGGCGGTAAAGTAGCCAGCAGAGCCTCCAGATCGTCAGTGATCACATGTTGCATAGGCAGTTTTATCACCTCATACTTTTTTGGCGAGAAGTGACCGTCCCCAGGCCCTTCAGACCATAGACCACTCTTTGCTCTAGCAGGGGGACTGTGCTCTGCCTCGTGGCGAGTAAGGCCACGTGTCGCACGAGCAGAACTCTGGTAGAAGTCTGCTCAAATCCACTGTTACGAAGAGCGGTAGTAACAAAAGAATCGTACTCTCGCACCAGGCAATAGATGCGACGCACGTCATAAGCCAGCAGCCGATCGATGGCGAACCGCAGAAGAGGTTCAGCCAGCTCTGCGTGCTCTGGATGAACTATCAAAGAGATACGATGCGGAGTCGAGCCAGAACCTCGACTCAGCCGCAGCCAGGCCCCCACACGCACACCCACGTCACATATATAATTCTCACTGCCCTGTGCAAAAAAGGAAGGCAAGGGCTGGAGTGAGCCAACTTGCAGCCGGGCATATTCCTCGCTGTCCTCGTACAGCTCCGCCGTCTGCACCCGTTGAGGAGTGACAGCGCGATAGAGCTGGTACAGGCCCCACACATAGTGGCGGCTCCAGCGGCGCAGCGAAGGAATTGAGGGCTCGGTTGACATAGGAGACCGGGAGACTGCGGTTTCTTGAGATACATGCTCGACCGGGTCATAGACATATGTCAACTCACGCGCGTAGCGTTGGAAGCCAGCGCGCTGAAAAAGCTCTAACTCAGGGACCTCATCTTCAAGCCTGGCAAAGATGCGGAGAATGCCGTGCATCGCGGCCATCTCTAACGCATACTCTAAAAGCGCGTTCAAGATATCTTCACCTGTCAGAGAAGAAAAATCGCGCGCGTTCATAGAAGCCAGATAGGAAATGTCCCAGGTTGTATGCGCGGGACGTTCGCGGATCTGCGCGAAGCCCAATAAGCGCCAGTGGTCCTCGCAGATCCACGTGCGTACAGCGGGATGAATTGGGAGAATACTGCGTAGAAAGAGAGGAGGAGAGAGAGCTACCTCAACAGGTTCCAGCCAGCAGACGAAATTTGCCAGCATGTATTGTTTACCGCCAGCGCGGCGATTCATAGCGTAGATGATGCCCGGTAGGTCCACGTATAGAACCGGTCTTATCATCTACTACTCCCGCGCCGCCCTATAGGATGCAAGAAGCGCACTCTATAGATGAACGCTGTTTACTATGCGGAGAAAGTATTGATGAAAGCGAGCATCACCTGCAACTTCAGGATGAAAAGCAGTGCCGAGTAAGGTTCCTTCACGGACAGCAACGATGGAACCATCGTCGAGCGTAGCCAGCACCTCCACCTCCGGACCAACCGATTCGATAGACGGCCCTCGGATGAAAAATGCGTGGAAAGGTGCTTCTCCTAGTGCGGGCACTGACAGATCCGTCTCAAAACTTTCCCGCTGACTCCCGAACGCATTACGGCGAACGCGAATATCCATACTGGCCAACAAAGGTTGACCGGCGAGCGCGTTATCCGTCTCCTTCGCCAACAATATCAGACCGGCGCATGTCCCCCAGATAGGGACTCCCGCCTGGATTTTCCTGAGCAATACCTCGTGGAGATTGTAGATGATCATCAACTTGCCGATCGTCGTACTTTCACCACCTGGTAGTATTATACCATGTATTTCGTCAAGGTGTTCAGGGAGGCGAACAGCGATTGCCTCCGCCCCCAGCTCCGTCAACATCTTGATGTGAGCTTCAAAATCACCCTGTAATGCTAATACGCCAATACGAGGTTTAAGGTTGTATCTTTGTTGCATACCAATTCCAGACCAATTTACCAACCGCGGCGGGCCATTAATTCCTGCTCGGGCAAGACATCAATGTTGATGCCAACCATCGGCTGACCCAGGTTACGCGAGACCTCAGCCAGAATAGCTGGATCTTGAAACTGCGTTGTCGCACGGACAATCGCTTTAGCGCGGGCCAATGGATCACCCGACTTAAAGATTCCGGAGCCGACGAAGACGCCCTCTGCTCCCAGGCGCATCATCAGAGCCGCATCAGCCGGAGTAGCGAGTCCGCCGGCTGAGAAGTTTACCACTGGCAGCTTGCCCGTGCGCGCAACCTCTAACACCAGATCATAGGGTGCCCCCAGATTCTTCGCCTCCGCCATCAGCTCCTCTTCGGGCAAGCTCTGTAAGCGGCGGATACCATCCATAATGGTTCGCATATGGCGGACGGCCTCGACCACATTGCCCGTGCCTGCCTCACCCTTTGTGCGCAGCATCGCTGCCCCTTCGCCTACGCGGCGCAGCGCCTCGCCCAGATCGCGCGCACCACATACAAACGGAACCGAAAACTGCTGCTTATTCACGTGGAAGCGCTCATCGGCCGGAGTCAACACCTCCGATTCATCGATGCAATCTACGCCGATCGCCTGTAGAATCTCAGCCTCAACGAAGTGACCAATGCGGCACTTTGCCATCACCGGAATCGTCACCGCCTCTTTAATCTGGATGATGAGTTCGGGATCGCTCATACGAGCCACACCGCCCTGAGCGCGAATATCGGCAGGCACACGCTCCAGAGCCATCACAGCAGATGCTCCGGCTTCCTCCGCAATCCGCGCCTGCTCAGCATTTACAACATCACAGATCACCCCGCCCTTTAACATTTCGGGGAAACTGCGCTTCACCTGGATTGTTCCTGTCTGCTTTTGCATAACTATATATCTCCTGGAGAGTGTAATGAAAAGATCAGTAACCAAATTCGCATTTAGATAAAGCGTATCCATGTATTTCCGCAAAAACATGCTTGATATACATAGAAGTATCTGTCTAAGTGCAAGGAAGTAATAGGTAGATAAAGTATTTGTACACTGATTCTATCACATTGCAGTAGCCTATTGCTACAGCCAATGTGCACAGCCAGATCAGCCATCTTCCACACTAACGCATGCAGCTTCGCTGCTTTCTCTCAAGTATTTTTATATTTTCACCATTTTTCATTTTGAGAGCGGCGAAGCCGCGAAAGGTTGCGCGAGAAGGGACAACAAGAGAGGAAGCAGGCAAAGAAAGACCAGTTCCAATTAAATAAGAATGTAGGGAACTGGTAAGGGGGGATACTGTGTATCCTGGTAGACGCTGATATTTGTATCAGCAGGCAAAATTAATCCTTCATAAGATTTAAACTCAAGCGTAGAGCATGATCCACACGGTACATCTCTTCCGCAGTAATCACACCACGCCTACGAAGCAGGCGCGATTTCTCAATCGTCATAACCTGCTCACATTTCACATCTGTCTTATCGGTCAAGCCATTTTCAGGAGCTGGCATAATTCGTACGTGCAAAGGGAGCTCACGCTCCGTACGACTCATTGAAGCGACAATCGTTAAAGGATATGAAGGAGAAGAATTTCCCCTATCATTCTGGATAATCAGAGCCGGACGAGTGCCTTGCTGTTCAGCACCGCGACCAGGTGACCAGTTTACATCCCAAATCTCACCACGGCGAGGATTGGGAATAGCCGAATACGCATCCTGCTGCTGTTTCAGGCTGGGCAGAGACTGCCTCGCCTCATCACTCATGCAAACATACCTTCACACCCAATACTAAAAAAGTAGCGGGCATCATCAATAGTGTCTGGAAGAGAGCCGAGGTAGGCATAAGCATCATCGAGAGAGTCGTTGAGGGAGGAGAGTTCACGTTCGCGTTTTTCAATAATAGCCGACTTTAACTGCTGGTAGTTGTCCTGGCGCATTATATCCATAATCGTTTCTACCACATCTCCAAGAGAAGATTCTAACTCAACAGCCAAAGCTTTTAATTCTTTATGCTGCGTTGACGGAATCTGAATAGATTTTCGAATGAGGTTCTCATGACGATAGAGGTCTGTATGTACAACAGCCATGAAGGTGCCTCCTAGTGATTACACGACATCATCTGTTTCTATTTTAACGATGCGCCCCCCAATTGTCAATAAACATAAGACTGTTTTATTAGAAATATAAGAAAACTTCCGCAAATTGCAAATTCTCATGACCATTCCTCCAGGGATTGCCGCCCCTCTTCTCTTCTCTTTCATGATCTGCTCTTCGGATGCTGGAATAGCCGCAAGGATAGAAGGATACCAGTTGAAATAGCCAGCAGGACCACAGAGATTGCAATAGCTTTATCTAGATCACTTTCAGATGCAATGTAAACCGCGATCGGCAACGTCTGGGTTACGCCCTGAAAATTGCCAGCAAATGTGATGGTTGCACCAAATTCGCCTAATGCGCGCGCCCACGTCAGCCCGATGCCGGAAAAGAGTGCGGGACGAATGAGTGGCAAGGTCACACGGCGGAAAGCATAAAAGGGCGAGGCACGCAGCGTATAGGCCGCTAGTTCGTAGCGGCGGTCCAACTGTTCCAGGCCCGCTTTGGCACTGTTCACAAAGAAAGGGGCCGCAATAAAGATCTGGGCCATCACGACCGCAACCGTTGTAAATGGAATGGTGAGACCAAACAGGGCCAGGTACTGACCCAATAAGCCGACACGACCAAATGTGAGCAGCAGGGCCACACCGGCTACTACAGGCGGTAGAACAGTAGGTAGAGTCATCAGCGTCTGTAACAGATCATGACCAGGAAAGCGATAGCGAGCAAGCAGGTAGGCAACAGGAAGTCCCAGGACGATTGCCAGGAGAGTACAAAGAGTGGTGGTGATAAAGCTTAGCTCTAGAGCCTGTAGAATATCCGGCTGCTGCAATTGCGTCCAGATCGCCGCTGGTGGCTCGCGAAAGAGCAGTGCCAGTAGCGGAATGCCCAGGAAGAGAAAAAAAAGGCTCGCCAGGACTGCAAAGGCAATCCTGGTCAGCCAATTGAAAGAGACAAAACGTTTCATCAGCGTAGGCTGCATATTTAATGCTGAAGCACACTCGTCTGTGTCGGGTTCCTCACTCGACAATCTCTTTGTTGTATCGCGCATAGCCTTCCTGCTTCAAATAGCGATGGCAATCAGGCTCTTATGCAGCAGAGATAAAGTGATATTTAGTCAGAGTAGCCTGTCCATCAGAAGATAAGAGATACTGTATCAGATCGCTATCCTCTTTAGAATGAGAACTATTTTTTGTCCCCGCAATCGGATACTGAGCGATCACATTGAAGTTATCAGGAATCTCTATGTCCTTCACCTTGCTACTTGCAGCAGGAGTCACGTCGGTCAGATAGACGACCCCGGCATCCGCCTCGCCTAATTGTACTTTATTGACCACCGCCTTCACATTATCCTCTTGCGACACTACATCCGACTTGACAGTGCTCTCATACGAAGTACCGTACTCAGAAGATTTTCCCAGTTTGTCCAACACCTGCCCCCAGTACTTGCCCACGGGAACCGAGGGTGCAGCCACCACCAGCTTCAGACCTTTCTGCCCCAGATCTTTCAGCGTTGACACCTTTTTAGGATTAGCAGTAGGCACAATCACCGTCAACTTGTTGCGTGCAAAGACCTGAGCCTGGGTCACCAGGCCCGCCTTGCTTGCCTTATCCATATTGGTCTGGTCAGCCGAAGCAAAGATATCGGCACTTGCGCCATTCTGAAGCTGCTGCACCAGCGCCTGCGACCCAGCGAAATTATAGTTAATTGTCACGTTTGGATGGGCAGCATAATACTTTGTTTTAATTTCGTTGAATGATTCAGTAAGCGAGGCAGCGGCAAACACATTCAAGGTCACTGCTGGTGCGGACGCTGGAGTCGAGGTGCTTGGAGCGGTTGCAGTTGAGCCACCGCAGGCGGCAAGAAAAGAGAGAGACAGGAGACAAAGCAAGGGCAGAACGGAGCGTAGTCGTAGATAGCGCAAGTTGGACCTCCTATGAAGAACGCTTAGAAGAACATTTAAAGATGCATAACATCTCTAGTATTGCTATGAGTACTCTCCATACGATTACTCATAAAGTGAGTATATGAAGGATAGCGCCTTCTGTCAAGAACAGCAAAGGATAGGTATAATCTCTCGTCGCGTGGGCCTGTGTTATGCGAGGGCACGACGGACTGAATTAATATCCTGCTGTACTGCTCGAACCAGGTCGTAGTCACGGAGGGTGAGAAAGACCTTCAAGGCCGCCTCGTAGCAAGCAAGCGCATGTTCTAGATTTGCGGAGCGCTCTCCATAGGGCAGGTTTCTATAGGCGTTGCCCAGATTAAACTGTGTCGCAGCCCACTCGTCTTGCATATTCTCATGTCCATAGACCAGGAGCGCGGCTCGGTAGCAGGCGATCGCATGCTGCAAATTTCCAGCCAGATCGCTCTCGGTCAGATTGCTATACACCGTGCCCAACTCATCCTGCGTCCTGGCCCACTCATGAGGAAAATCTTTGCGGTTATAGACCTCCAGTGCTGCCTCGTAACACGTGATGGAGTGCTGAAGATGAGCCTGACGCTCTCCATCTTCCAGCAGACTATAGATACGTCCCAGATTTGCTTGAAGCGAGGCCCAGACCAGCGAGAAGCGTTCGCGCGTATAGACCTTCTGAAGGATAGACTCAAAACAGATGCGAGCTTTATGCAGATGCGACTGTATATCGCCCGCTGGCAGATCCAGATAAGTAAGACCGAGCATATGCGAGGTCCTGGCCCACTCGGATGGAAAAGATTCAGGAGTATAGACCTGCAGTGCGGAGCGGAAGCAGGCAATTGCGCGATCCAGGCGCAGTTGTTCGTCATCCTCAGACATTAAATTGTAAATAATTCCCAGGCTATTCTGTACTGAAGCCCACTCTTCAGGCGTCTCTTCAAGTGTATAGACCTGCAGCGCGTATTGATAGCAAGTCAGCGCCTGGCGTAGATTGGCTTCAATGTCCTTCCCTAGCAGTGCACGATAGGCATTACCCATGCTCTGCATAGTAGCAGCCCACTTAGATGGTTGGCTTTCATAGGTGTTCACCTGTAAAGCGGCCCGATAATAAGAAATAGCCTTTTCCAGATTCTTGTGCCGCTCACCACCAGGTAAGAAAGAATAGACGTTGCCGATACTATGCTGTGTGTATGCCCACTCCTGTGGGAAGGCTGTACGGGTATAGACCTGCAACGCTGCTTCATAACAGGTAATAGCCTTATGCAGTGTTGAATAACGATCATCGTTTGGCAACATGCAGTAGAGATTCGCCAGATTATACTGCGCACGCGCCCACTCCAGAGGAAACTGCTCATAAGTATAAACCTCCAAACATGCCTGCAAGCAATTGAGCGACTGCTGTAAGAAATCTAAGCGCGTCCTTCCGGGTACATTTTCACTTGACTTCTCAGGAATGACTCTGCTAGAATTCCGGCTGTCCTCGGGCGCAATTAGTGACGCAAGATTTTCTGCATTTCTTCGATCCAAATCGGGATACTGAAACATGTACGTCATACCGAGTTCATACTGCGTCTGCGCCCAGTCGGACGGAAAAGCCTCACGGGTAAAGACTTCGAGGGAAGCCTGGAGGGAGGTGAGCGACTTGCGCAGATTCGCCTGGCGATTCTTTTGCAGACTTCGATAGACAGCTCCAAGGTGCTGCTGTGTCTTAGCCCACTGAGATGGCGTATTGGCAAGCGAGTAGAGGTCTAATGCAGATTGAAAATAAGAGGCGGCATATTCCAGGTTACTCTGATGATCTCCATCGGAGGCAGTCATATAGGATACACCACGATTATATTGGGCACGTGCGTTCGCATAACGCTCAGTATCATTATCAGCATTCATTTCGATATTATATCCTGCTCTTAACGGGAGGGCAGGGCCTCCCCAGTGTACCCATAGACCGGCATCCTCAAAAGACAACATGACATGCATTTTCCAAACTCTTCTACCCCCGATTGTAAGCGCTACGATGGAGCTTGTCAACCTTATAAATCCGCTATGGATGAGACATTACCTATAACACTAGCAAGCGTTCTTTTTTCAGGGCGCATACTTTAATACAGAAAAAATTATTCTCATTGTGTTCATTTAAGCATTTGAATATATCGATTCAAATAGTAATAAGAACATTTCACATAGCTAAATATAATTATTGTTACATAGCGATCCATCGAACGTTTATACAATTGAATAAACCTCATGTCTGGATTGGAAAGACTGGTTATCATTTGTACGTGGTATGGGAGAGGAAGGAGAACGTTCTATGTCCAGCATATTCAACTTGCGTCAAGCACAAGTCAAGGCACTTCCACAGCCGTCACAAGCACTCGTCGGAGAGCATCCCCTCACAACTCTTTTGTTGCATCCTGTGCAGCAACAAAAGCTCAAGCTGCCAGGAAATTATCAGATTATGAAGCGAGGCATAGATATTGGAGGTGGCCTGCTTGGCCTGCTCATACTCCTCCTCCTCTTCCCATTCATCGCTCTCTTCATTCTATGTGAGGATCGGGGACCAATTTTCTACAAGCAGGAGAGGATCGGGCTCTACGGCCGTCCGTTTCAGACGTACAAGCTACGCAGCATGGTCATCAACGCAGATATGTACCTGGCGCAGCACCCCGAATTATTGCAAGCATGGCAGCGGAGCGGCAAGCTGCAAAACGATCCTCGCATCACACAGATAGGAAAATTCTTACGACGCACCAGCCTGGACGAGCTACCCCAGGTTCTAAATGTTCTGCGCGGAGATATGAGCCTGGTGGGACCTCGGGCGATACAGGCGGCGGAGATTGTGGCCTTTGGCGAACTGGGAGAATTGCGTCAGATGGTCAAACCGGGTCTCACTGGCCTATGGCAGATCAGCGGACGCTCACACACGACGTATGAGCAGCGAGCACTGCTCGATTGTACCTATGTTGTGGAATGTTCGATCGCGCTTGACCTGTCCATTCTTATCAGAACACTACCAGTGGTTCTTCATGGTGAAGGGGCTTATTAAAATCTTGTGCGGAAACCACGGCCGCTTACGCGGCAAGTGCTCCGCACTCAGGTTTCCAAATAGGCAATAAGTGGAAAGGGATAGACAACTCTATGCAACTACATGCGACATTGTGGCACTATGCCCGCATTATACGACAACGCATTGTTTTTATTCTCCTTGGTATTGTATTCTGTGTCAGCACAACTGGCCTTATCAGTCTCTGCATTCCTCCTGTCTATCAAGCAAAAGCTCTGCTTAAGGTCAACAATCCAGCCGCGACCAGCAACAACGATGTCTATAATGCTCAAGCGCAGGCAGTAGACTACGCCTTACTGGTTACGAGTCCGGAGGTATTTCGGGCGGCGGCGCAAAAGCTTCCTGGCGTAACAGTGGGCGAGCTTCAACAGGCGATCAGCGACGCGCCCATTGAGAATACTCAGATCATCGAGATCCGGGCACAGGCGGAAGAGGCAGGGCTGGCGGCGGACATAGCAAACACGGTTGCCACTATCTTTATACAACTGCAAGCCTCAAAAGAGGCAGATCGTCTACAGAATTCAGCCACGATGCTTATCCAACGTATCGCAGCGACGAGGCTTGACCTGGATGCTGCCCAGGAGTATCTGAACGTCTTGCGAAATAATCACGCTGCCTCAGCCAGTGTCGCCCAGCAGAAAAGTCTTGTCGACACAGGCCAGACGAACTACGGGCTTCTCTTAACCGACTACAGCCAGTTACAGGTACAGAAACTCCAGGCGGCTACTATTCTGAGTATAGCTCAAACTGCACAGACGCCCGACAGACCGAGTAGCCCACAGACGCTTACTAATATGCTGCTGGCGGGAGCGATGAGCCTCCTTCTTATGACACTGCTGGTGCTCTTGCTCGACTGGCTTGACACAAGTATTAAGACAGGCCAGGATGTCATAAACCTGGCTGGGCTGATACCTCTGGGCTGCATACCAGCAAGCTCTCGGACGGAGGAAGCGGAGTTATTGGATCTTATGGGGACAAGTAGCATGCCTGTACGCGAGGCATTAAACATGGTCGGAGTACATGTACGCACTCAACTCAAAGGCCAGCGTTTCCTGCTGGTCTCAGGAGTTCGCACAAAAGCTGGAGCGACTACAGTCGCCGTCCATCTGGCAATCTCCCTCGCCCAATCAGGGATGCGTGTCCTGCTGCTCGATACCAATCAGCGTAGGCCGTTGTTGCATGAGATATTTCGTGGTCCCAACACAAATGGTTTGAGCAATCGGCTGACTGATATAGAACGCTTTCGAGAACAGCCCACTCTGTATCCAAATAACTGGCTACAGCATTGGAAAACACCAATCGCCAATCTATGGCTCATTCCCACTGGCCCACCACCTATGCAGCCGGTAGCTACAAGCATCCAGGCGCTTCAACAACTCAAAGAGTGGTTATCAGGAGAACGGCAGATGCCAGACGAGAGCTCTATACCTCCCCTCATCGATCTCATCATTTGTGATACAGCACCGCTGAATGAGGGTGGCGATACCTGCGGACTGAGTACGATTGCGGACGGCATCATAATGGTCATCGAGGCAGGCAAAGAGCAGAAGGAGACGCTATGCAACATCCATACTCTTCACCTGCAAGCACCAATACTAGGCGTCGTGGTTAATCGACAAAAAGTGGGACAGATGTCGTATTACCATACCGATTCGCAAAATGTAGAGAGTGTAATGGCTATACAAACTGTAGCTAGTATAAAAGACCAGATTCTACAAGAGCAGAGGATAGCCGCATATGATAACCCGGCTCATGAGCAGCAGACGGTGGGCGAAGTGCCTGGTGTACGCTTTGCAGACATACCTGGTGTTGCACGACGAAAGATTGCAGGGCGTCCAGCCGCTCTTACATCTCTGCCCAGTGCGGCTGCCCCTTTGACCTCAACACGCAGTAAACTGGCACCGATAGACAAGCTCATCCCTAAAACACCTGCTCTGTTTCCGTTACGCTCGCCTGTTAAATCTTCGACGGATGTTTCTCAACAAGCAAGCAATGTGCTGCTAGCAAACACAGAGCTACCTGCACCATTTCCACTGGGTAAAGGCCGGACAGATATTACGACTGATCCACTTCCAGAGGCGAATCAAAAGATTGAGCCAGAGCTACAGGTTGCAAGGATGATACAAGAGTCTAAAACGCAGTTTAAAACTCGACCGGGGAAGCGAGCTTGAGATGTTCACGGCTATAGAGTAGAGAGTGAATGATAAACGAAACGCAGGTTCAAATGAAAATTTGGTGTAGCAAAATTTCTTTTGAAGGGTAGGGTTATGTAGATGTTGCAAAAACGGTACGAGATAGATGTGGTAAATGGATATAGGAAGGTGTACGAACATGTCCGACACTATTGGGAAGAGCAGAAGCGGGCGCTTATCGCCGCCATTTGTCTTCTCTCGTGTATAAGCCTTCTATGTGCTTTGATTCAATCTCAACTAGTTACACTGCTCGTCTTTGTGGTCGGAGCGGTCGCTTTGCTGGCAATCGTACGTCCTGGCCTGGCGCTCCTTCTCGTAGGGGCTTGCGCGGGTCTTCCAGCGCTGGTGCTGCCAGTGCCGGGGCATCATATGCATCTGGTTGAGCTCGCTGTTGGACTCTGCCTCGTCACTGTCTTTCTCCGCCGCCCACGCACACACTTCTCTGCTCCTCATCTGTTCGCGTTAGCATTCTTGCTACTCGCGTTTATCTCTTTCGCGCATGTCCCGGAGGTTGCTGGAAGTGTGCAGGGAAGCGATACATATGGAGCAGATAAGAGGCTGCTAGCCCTCTGTATCGTGTTCAGCGCCTTCTTTTGCGGCACATTGCTCGCCCCGTATATCAGGGATAGCACACGATTTTTGATTGGAATACTCTTTGTAAGCCTGCCTCCCTATCTGGTCGGCCTGGCCGAGTTTATAGGCTTTCCCCTGGCTGCATGGCTTGAGGCTAGCGGAGCAAACAATGCTGGGTTAAGCGAGGGGCGGCTCTGGGGACCATTTTCCTGGTCGGTCAACTTTGGGATGTACCTGGTCAACCTCTTCGCCGTGGCTCTGGTCTGCTGGCTGCTGGGCAGTTGGCGCTGGCAACGTATCGGCGGCGCTTTTATGACGCTGGCAACCGCCTTGAGTATTATTGGGACAGGGACGAGGAGCGCCGTCGCAGGCGCGGGCGTCATAACGCTGCTCGCTCTGAGTATTACCCGGCGCTTCAAGCTGTTGGGCTGCTCACTTCTACTGGCAGCGACAACCAGCGCTCTATTTAGCGAGAGGATCGCCGCGTTCTTCACACACGATGAGACTTCAACCTCGAATCGTTTGCTCATCTGGAATCTAGCGCTCAAGCTCATTCGGACGAATCCGTGGCTCGGAATTGGTTTAGAGCAGTTTCACTACTACTATGCACAACTTATCGTCAGCCGGGCGAACGAGCTAGGGGCGATGGGCATTCACCCTCATCAGCAGTATTTAGAGTGGGCGATGGAGAGCGGCCTGCCCTGGCTTCTTACAGGCATACTGTTATTGCTCGGCATCATTGTTTGTTGCATCCGAGCCTACTATGAAGCGCCGAATCAACAGCAAGCGATTCTGCTGGCGGCCGCTCTGGCGATGATCGCCAACGTTCTGATCGGCTTCTTTGATGCGCCGCTTGACCAGTTGGAAGGGCCTGTTGTCCTCTTCTTACTAGCCGGGCTCGCTCTTGGATCTAGACCTTCTATCGAAGAGGGAAAGACTGCAAAGGCGTTAAGCGTTGTATCTGCGTGGACGAGGCAGACATTGAACGGCACATTGAACAAAAGATTACGCAGCAGGATGCTAGCATTTCTTCGTCTCAAAAACGGTACGGGAAACGCAGAGGACGCAAGGCTGGATGGTGCCTCAACAGGACGCGCAATACTTTTTCAATTGCTTTCATGGGGTGTCGCGCTTCCGCTTATATTTCCCACCACATCACTGCTAGCCCATTATCTTGGACCTATACAATATGGCGAGTATAGCCTCACCTTTCCGTTTCTCACAATCTTTGCCCTGCTCAGTGGAACCGGGATGGACCCCCTGGTGATTCGTCAACTGAGCAGCCGGCCCAGGGCAATTTGGGGGAGTACACTCAGTTATGCGTTGGGTTCGCGGCTCATCTCGACGATGGCGAGTTCCGCCATAGCTGCCCTGGTCGCCTGTCTCTTGCCGATTCAAGCAGAGCAGCGCAACTTACTTCTCATTGGATGTACTTCGCTGCTCTTCAGCTTCTCGTTCAATGGTGCACGTATCATCTTATCGCACGGATTCCGGGCGGAGCAGCACGTTGGCCCGCTTGCACTACTTGAGGCAGTCAACCGTATACTGACCGCTGCCCTGATAGGACTCGCCGTTCTGTTGCATCTCTCGCTGCTCTGGATCTACATTATAGTCGTCTATTCAGATCTGCCCGCCTTTCTGCTCCAACTCTGGCTGGCGTGCAGACGCTATAGCATTCGCCTGCGTTTTAGCCTCTTACGTTTGCGTGAACATATGTTGAGTGGCCTGCCGCTGCTGGGACATAGGATCTTGACACTCGTTGCGGGACAGATTGATCTGCTGGTCCTGACAGTAGAGAGCACGCCAGCGAATGTGGGCATCTACGCCCTCGCATCGCGTATTACCGATCCTCTGATCTCTATTGCACATGTCTATGTAAATGGATTGTATCCACTGTTCTGCACAAGCTTTCGCGAGGACTCCAGACGCTTTGCGAACCTCTATGTTGAGGCAGTTCGGGTGCTGCTAATTCTTGCACTGCCTTGCGCTCTTGTCGTCACAATGGAGGCAGGCAGCATCGTCGAGATGTTGGGAGGCCGAGAGTTCGCCGCCGCGATACCCGCCGTACAAGTTCTCATGTGGACCATGATCCTCACATTTCTCAACCAGCTAGCGGAGAGCGCCTGCACGGCCGCTCATCTAGAGCGGCGCATACCATTGGTGACGGCTGCGTCCACAACTCTAAACCTGGCGGCGAACCTCCTCCTGATTCCACGCTGGCAGATTCTGGGTGCAAGTCTGGCGGCGTTGAGCAGCGAGGGCGTAACTCTATGTCTGTTCACGCTCCTGCTCAAGCCATATATCCGTCCTCTGCCTCTACTATGGATGGCTCTGAGCATTCTTGTTAGTAATCTGCCAGCCTTTACACTGCTTCGCTGGCAGCATCATACTCCGTTCATGGCTACCATTCCGCTGGGAGTAATACTCATTTCAGCAAGTTATCTGGTGACGGGCATAGTCGTACGTCGGGATATTTCAAAGATGTTACAGTTATTGTGTCATGCTAAAAGCGGACCATGATAAAAGAATAGTATGCCTACCATCTCCTGGTACTCTGAAACGAGATCCGCTACAAAGAATTTTTCTTACTGCTTTAGCATCGCTCTCGCGTAGCGACAATCCCTTGCGATTGTCGTCAGTAGGGTATACCCTCAAGCGGGGGTCACACGACAATCGCAAGGGATTGTCGCTACGCGAGAGCATCAATTGAACCAGGAGCACTATGTATGCATATAGCTTTTGATATGCTCGTCGTAGAGCATGAGCAGGGTGAGGCGCAGCGGGCTACGTCCCTGTTGCTGAACGAATTGGCAGCATTAAGTACGCATCAATACAGTATTATTACTGGGCGACCAGAGATATATAAGCTGCATAGGCAGGCAGCAAACATACGTCTTTGTTCAGTTAAGATAAGTACGAGGCAAGGTATATTGGCCCGGCATCAATTCCTTCTGCCAGCCGTATTGCGTCGTCTACAGCCCGATATTCTCCATATCCCAAACTCGATCGCCCCTATTGGCTGGAATGGACCAATTGTGATGGTTGCCTATGATCTGGCGCGGTTGAGCGAGGATTCTGTAACCGTCCAGGAGCACATCCTCTGTTATCAGCGGTGCATGCTCTATGAAAGTATGAAGCAAGCAAAGAGCATTATTATTCCACAAGAACATCTTGAACATCTGGAAAAGATACAGAGCGTGTTAGACGTACCAAAGTGCCTCATGGAGAAAATCATGTATAGCATCGAGAGCAAAATGCAAGCGCATATAGTACTGCACGCCTATCACGAGGCCGTTTCGCGAGAATGCAATGATGACAAATATATCCAATAATGCCCCTAGAGCCCGCTGCTTCCAGCAGCCGAATCCACGCTTCAGCACTGCATGTCCCGGCCGGATTGAAAAGTCAAAAAACATAATTGTGTCAAAACAATAGAAGGATAGGAAAGAGCGGGGGGAAATAAACGATATGACTGAAGTACATAACGAAAGGCCACTGATTGTTTGCGATGATCTGCATGAAAGCGATCTGTATCCGAGCGTGAGTGTCATTATCCCTGCCAGCAGATTGGAGGCGGCCGAACGGACGTTGAGAGCTTTGAGCCTGCAATGCTATGGAGGTCGGCTAGAGATTATTATGGTTGGAATTCCGGCTGGACAATTGGCTCAACATTGGCCCATTCGCGCCGTTCATCCCGAAGCGATTTATCTACCTGGCAAGGCGCGCAACCTGGGAGCAGCGGAGGCAATTGGAAAGATATTGCTTTTTCTAGATGATGATATGCTGGTGGCCATAGACTGGGTTGAACAGAACGTACGAGCCCTGCAGCAGGAAAGGGTCGGTGCGGTTGGGGCGCGTATGCCAGGAAAAGCGCAGACATTCTATGCCCGCTGCGCCGATTTCACCAATTATGGGCACTACCAGCATACCTCCGTTAGAGAAGAACTACTGGGTTCGGGAAGCATGGGAGTATGGAGAGCACTTTTTGTAGGGCTAGGAGGCTTTGATGAAGAGTTGCGCTCAGGAGAGGATGTGGAGCTGTGCCAGCGCATACAAAGACGAGGATATCGCACGCTCTATCAACCTGAGATTGTGGTGATCCATGATCATCAATACGATACGTTGAGGAAGCTGCTGCACTATAACTACAGCCACGGCTTTCAGAGTGGACTGGCAACGAAGATGAGCATGGACAAGGAGAGAGGGATACGAGCGCGCATAATTGGCAGTCTTATCCAGCTTCCATTTCTCTTCTTGCTGCTGCTACCCCTGATAGCCCTGCTCGGAACGATAAGAATAGTGGATTTGAACAGACGCGATTCTAAACGTGTTCTGCTCTACTCTCCGTATATCTTTCTGGGGAAGCTGGCCTATCAATCTGGTGTATTTGTATACCTATTGATAGGAAAGAAAAGCGCGAGAAAGAAGAAAATGGAACGAGGGGCTACAGAGAATACAGTAAAAGTGCAATTGGAGGAGTCTATAGAGAGCATCTGGTATCGCTTGCAGACATACCTGCGGAGACGGCGCTTCCGTTTTATCCAACGGTTGCTTGCAGAACTTCCGCCAGGATATGAGTTGCTAGATGTAGGAGGAACACAGGAGTTCTGGCGGCAGGTTAACTTTCGTCCAGAGAGCGGAAGCATTGTACTCTATAACCTGAAAGAGAGCGATATCACAGAGCCTGGTATGACAAGCATGATGGGTGATGCACGAGACATGCATGAATTTCCAGATAAGCGCTTCGATCTCGTCTTCTCGAACTCGGTGATTGAGCACACGGGCAGTTATCAGCAGCAAGAGCAGATGGCGCGCGAGGTTCAACGGGTGGGAAAGCGCTACTGTGTACAGACGCCGAATCGTTACTTTCCGATCGAACCACACGTCCTGTGGCCCTGCTTCCAATTCCTACCCCGCCGCTGGCAAATAGGTATACTCACCTCCAGTAGAAGTCCCTGGGGTTGGCGGATTGCTAGTGAGCAGGAGGCCGAGCGTTACGTGGACGGTATCCGCTTGCTCAGCGAGAAAGAACTGCGGGCGCTTTTTCCGAAAGCGCGCATCTATCGAGAAAAGTTTTTGGGCCTGACGAAATCATTTTTCGTCTATTCGGGCTGGTAGTTCATCTATTCTAGCTGGTAGGAGGAGAGCAGAAAGAGATACCTACTTCTGGAAGAGCATTGCCAGGGCCTTTACGCGTGGCTCCTGTCCCCAGAGAGCAAGGATATGCTCATAGATATCATAGATATCACCAAAGATCAGTTCGCTATCGATAGCCAGTGCAGCCCTTACAGCAGCCTCCAGGTAGATACAGCTCTGAATCATATTGCCCAGCACAAGTGAGGTATATGCCTTGTACTTTAAGAAATCGGCACGAATACGTTCGGGTGGAGGTGGACGCAATGCATCGACCTGGGCAAAGGCTTCCCAGGCGACCTTTGGTTGCCCCAGGCGTAGAAAAACCAGTCCCTGATAGAGATACAGCATTGAGCGATCGCAAGAGGCATAGGGAAGATAGGCGGCCGGCTCCAGTTGTGCAGGGAAGACAGCCATAGCCAGCTTGAGAAATTGCAGTGCCTCCGCTTCCCTGCCCATCGTGGCTTGAATCTCAGCAAGGCCGGCAAAAATCCAGCTATGTAGGACGGGTGAGATGGTATCATCCTCACCACTGATGTGGCGGAGGGCGTCATTATAAGCGATGAGGGCCGAGCCAATATGCTTGCGCGCCAAGAAGATCGTGGCCAGGCGCAGTTGGGCGGCGACGTACATGTTCCAATCCTTCGCGAGCTGAGCGTAGACCACCGCCTGCGTTCCATTTGCCTGCGCAGAGGAGAAATCGCAACGCTGCATGGCGAGTACAGCGATCAATTGATAGACCTGGGAAGTCAGGCTCGCCGCCGCCCTTTGATCAGGACCAGGCATCAAAGTTGGACGTGCCAGGCGAGTCAGGTACGCGGGCACCAGCCGTTCTAGCTCTGCCTGACCACCGACCATATACCATTGCCAGCACGAAGCCATACCCGTTGACCAGTGCGCAAGCGACGCTGATAGATCTGCGAGCTCATCCTCAACCTCATCCGCTGTAGTGGGCTGTTCTATGGCCTGCTCTTTCGACACGCCATCCTGGCCTGCACCATTCGCTGTAGACGGACGAGCAAAGCCCAGTTCGGCCGGCGACATCTTAAAAACTTTGCAGAGAGCATTGAGGGAAGAGAGGCGCGGCATCTGCATACCTGTCTCCCAACGGATATAGGTACTGCGGCTCACGCCGACCTGCTCACTGACAAAATCAGGCGTCCAGCTCTTTTGCATACGAGCGGACCTCAACATACCATTCTGCTTTACCATAATACCTCACCCAACACGTATTGCCTGTGAATGTTATAAACCTATTCTATCTAAGCGTCAAGTAGAAGGTGCATTGCAGAAAAGTTCAGCAACTTAATACTCTAGTTCGCGACGCAATCGATACGTATGTAGAGACGAGACGCGCGCGTCATCTCCCTCAACTCAGTAGAAAAAGCGTCCTTATAATTTTACACAAGAAGCACGAGGAATGTACAGAAAGAAAATCTCTACAATACAAATCATTAACATTTGTTAAGGCGTATTAATCGATATGTGCAAAAGATAACTTCATCGCAACTACATCACCACCATTTACCCCTTCCCCTACCCCCTCAATTTCTTACATAATAAGTATGTGAGTTTCTCGTTTCCGAAGATGGAACGTTACATCTTTCTATTATTATTCGTTTCCTATTATTATGATGTAACAATTGAGTGTATCTATCTATTAGTTTCAGTGTAAAGGGGGGAAGGGTGTATGCAAGGCGTCTTTAAGAAAATCGGTACATTTAGTCAGATTGCTCTAGCCATCACAGTTGCATTGCTCGTCAACCTGGGATTTGTTGGTGTACAGGCTGCTCAGGCTGCGGCGAGCGATGATAATGCGTCCTATGTGCGCGTTATTCATGCTTCGCCCTATGTAGGAACGGCGGATGTATTTGTTGATGGACAGATGTTTCTGAGCAGCTTTCAGTTTGCGACGGTTACTGATTATGCCAAATTGCCTGCTGGCCCACACAAAGTACAAATCGCGCTGGTCGGAAAAGGTCTCGCTGCCGCAGCCCTGACCAAAGATCTGCAAGTCAGTCCTGGCTACACCTATACGGTCGCCGCCGTAGGTGCCACGCCCAGCACACTCGATCTGCAAGTATTCATTGACAACAATCAAGTGGTTGCAAATCACGCGAAGGTTCGTGTCTATCACCTGGTACCAAATGGTGGAGCCGCGAATGCAGTATTGGATGCAGACACAACGATTAACGGTGTGGGTTACGAAAAGGCGAGTGACTATGTGACAATGGACACTGGTCCTTATAACATCAAGGTCACTGTACCTCAGCAGAACTGGGATGACTCGCTGTCAACCACTCTCAACAGCAACAAAGTTTTGAGTATCTTCGCAGTCGGCATGTTCAATGGCTCTCCCCAGGTGCAATTGGTCTCAAAAGACACACAGGGCATTCCGGGTCTGCCACAGACTGGCTCAAACCCAGTGACGGCTGACTTTGCGCAACCAACACCAATCGTCTGGCTACCAGTGTTCGCAGTGCTTCTAATTGCGGCATTCGCGGTTACGCGTTTTCGTCTCAGGCGGAAGTAATAGCTATAAAATTCGGCGAAATTTATAGCTTTGTTTAGTAGACTGTGCTCCCTTTGCTATACATCTCATCCTACTTTGAAGATGAAAAGTATGTCGCAAAGGGAGCATTTTTGCAGTACAATGTGCATTGTAATAACTATCGTATTCTAGTACGTTAATATATTAGAAACTATTCTTACCACAGTGGTCCACTGTAGCCTGTTCGTAGAGATGGTATCAGGCAATAGCAGAGGAAAGGTAGATGTGCATTGACTAGACTTTCCGTTATCTTCTCAGTACTAGGACTCTGTTTTGGGCTGCTTCTCACTAGCTGTAGTCAGCCTCAAGTACAGAGTACGGCTAAAGCTCCTGTAGAAGTGTCACAGCCTAAAAGAATACTGTTTCAGGAGGCGGCACGGGGAGATGACCCCATTCACCTTCTTATAGCTGCAATACATATTGATACTACAATTGAGCCTGTAGGTGTTCTCTCGACGGGGAATCTGGATACGCCACAGAACAATCCCTGGGAGGACGCAGGGTGGTACAAGGATGGCCCACGCCCAGGTGAGCAAGGGAGTGCGGTACTGGATGGTCACCTTAATCGGCCTGGCGGCGCGCCAGCTGTTTTCTGGTCTCTCGCCAGCTTAAAAATCGGTGATGAAGTCGTCGTTACAACAAGTGAGGGTAAAACGCTCCGTTATCGTGTTACAGGTAGTGATCGCTATGCTCCACAACAAGCACCACTACAAGAGATCTTTGGTAATACACAGGGCTCCCATCTGAATCTGATCACTTGCGCGGGCTACTGGTTGCCCAGCGAGCAGCAGACATCGCTAAGGATGGTAGTTTACACGAGTCTAGAGTAAAATAAACGGAGAGTGCAATGGATAGCTTCTGCTTGGATAGCTAGCGCCTTTTGCGCAAATGAGGTGTCACGTGTTATCGGAACAGCTATTGCTTCCTATAGGAGCAAGTATACAAGATCGGAACGGTGAGCGCTACGTTATCGAGGAAATAGTAGGCAAAGGGGGATTTAGCGCAGTTTATCTTGTACGGGATGGACGATCGAAACAGAAAGTCTTTGCCCTCAAGGAGATTATTAATCCTAACAGCCAGGAACGATCGCAGGTGACGTTTGAGGCCGATCTCTTAAAACGGCTCAAGCACCCCTCACTTCCTCATGTGTACCAGGTCTTTGAGAATAGCAAACACAATCGCATCTATATGTTGATGGACTATATTGCTGGCAAGAATCTGGAAATGCTACGCAAAGAGCAGGCTGAACATCGCTTCTCACTCGCCCTCACCCTGACACTTCTGGCACCAATCGTAGACGCACTTATTTATCTTCATAAGCAGGAAATCCCCATCGTTCATCGCGATATCAAACCTTCCAATATCATCATCCCTATAGGAATGGGCGACGCAGTCTTAGTGGATTTTGGGCTGGCCAAAGAGTATATCCAGGAGAAAACGACAAACGCCTTTCGCTATGGCACGCCGGGCTATGCTGCGCTTGAACAGTATGGGCAGGGCACGAACCTGCGGACGGATATCTATGCCCTGGGTGCTACCTTGTACACACTCTTAACCGGCATAGTTCCAGTCAATGCACTGACAAGAACTGTTGATGAGCATGTGGGTGATCCGCTTCCGCTCGCTCACGAGGTCAATCCAAACATTCCACCCCGCATCGGGCACATCATCGCCAAAGCCATGAGTTTGCGCGGCGAGAAGCGCTATAGCAGCGTTGAGCATTTCTGGCAGACGCTGAGCATAGCCGCTACCGAGGCTGAAATGGGTCCAGCCTCATCGGAGGACTCCACGCCCAGTCTCTACTCCGGTTCACTGCCACAACTCTCACTACACGATAGAGAGATTCTGGCCACATCAAGAGTACAGCCTATCGTCAAAAAAGAAAGTATTCCATCCATTCATGAGAGACCTACCTCTCAATTTCCTGTTGCGCCAGCAGGAAGGCGCAATACGAAGATATTGATAGCTCTGATCGCGCTGATCCTTGTAGGGGTTGCTGCCGACGGCATCTTCTTTCTCACAAACACTCACCGTGCGGAATCAATTAGCAAAGCCACTCCAACCCTCGTCGCCAGGACTCCAACCAGAAGAGCGACGGTGAGCGCCAATCCATATCCAACACTGGTCTCAGACTACGAAGGCACTATTTATGATTCAGGTGTAGGCGGAGCAAATCGAGCGCAACCGATGTATCTCAATAATATTCAACAGAAGCAAGACGCCATTACGGGTAGCTTTCGCGGCCTGGGGCTCACGCTTCCCTTTACTGGCAAAGTAACAAAGGATCAAAAGATCACATTTCAGGTATTTATTCAGCAGACAAGTGTCACCCTCGTCTTCAACGGAAATATCAAGGTTGGAGGAGATATCGCAGGCAGTTTTCAGAGCAAAGGACCGGATGGTCAGGACGTGCAAGAGTTTGGACCCTGGAATGTGCGGCAGGCTATGGCCCTCCAGCCCATCAATCAGTCGAATTAGTGTTGTTTCTGGAGAGGATGAGAATAAAAAAGCGGCGCGAGGTGTTATCTCTAGCAATACGGCAGAAGATAAAGAAAACAAAGGGAACGAACAGCGAAGGAGATCATAATTAGGGGAAACAAGAGCAAAAGCAAGGATTACCAGTAGCCCAAAAGGGAGTTCAGTAGCATTCGCTTGACATCAGGTAACTCGCTGATGTATTATCCACAGGTGGGGGCCGTATCCCAACCTTTTAATAAAACGGGCGGTTGCTGAAATTGGTAGACAGGGCAGACTTAGGATCTGTTGGTGATGAACCGTGAGAGTTCGAGTCTCTCACCGCCCATATACCCAGTGGTAACGCAGATATGCGGGAGTGGCTCAGTGGTAGAGCACTTCCTTGCCAAGGAAGATGTCGCGGGTTCGAATCCCGTCTCCCGCTCTAACTTATCCAGGTAGGGGCTAATTGAGTATTCATTTGCCCATACTCGCAGGTAAGCGTACACGCACACCACTTCAGACGTAGATCATAACACGTTTGTGAACATACAGCAGTTGGTAGACAGAGAGCGCGACATACGGCGATACAAGCTTCTGTTACGGGGTGGTCTATGGATAGTAAGTGGTTGTCTCCTACGCTTCCCGATAGTGCGATCAGAAAATCTTTTGAGTAAAAATCGACGCTGTATCCTGGAGTTAGAAGCAAGCAGTGCTAGAGAAGGATTTCGCAGGGATCTGCTTCGCAACGCAGCCAGTACAGCCAGGTAAAAAGAAGCTAGCATTACAGCCTATTTGGAGGAAACGTGAAGGTCTCTGTTGAAAGATTGCCAACAAGTGAGGCCGTCCTGAACGTAGATATCACTTGGGACGAAATGGAAAAGGCCTCGGACAAAGTGTACCGGAAGTTGGTGCAGCAAGTCGATATCCAGGGCTTTCGACGTGGGAAAGCACCTCGCAGTATACTAGAACGCAAGGTAGGCAAAGAATATATCTATCAGGAAGGCCTGGACGACCTGATCTCATCAGCCTACAAAGACGCGATGAAAGAGCACGAGCTGACTCCCATTAGCCAGCCCAAGATGGATGCTCCCATCTTCGAATTAGGTCAAGACTATCATGTCAGCATGACGGTGCCTGTGGTCACACCGGTAAAACTGCCAGACTACAAGGCGCTTCATTTTGAGCGCGAGGATGTAGTAGTCTCCTCTGAAGAGGTTGACAAAGAGCTAGAGTCCTATCAGGACCGGCTCACCGAGTGGAAAGAAGTTGAGCGCGCAGCCGACTACGACGATCGCGTCAAGGCCGACCTCAAACTGACAGCAGAAGAGCAGAAGATATCTGACTTAAAAGATAACACATTTGAACTCACTCATGAACGCTACGGCCTGTTCTCAGGTATGGATGAGCACCTGGTAGGCATGAAGGCTGGTGAGAGCAAAAACTTCTCCACCACTATTCCCACTGATTATAGCAATGAGAAGATTGCAGGCAAGCAGGCAGACTACGAGGTGACCGTCCACGCAGTCGAAGCCAAAGAGGCTCCAGCCATCGACGATGAATTTGCGAAGAAGATCAGCGATGGCCAGTACGAGACCGTCGAGGAGCTTAGCAAGGTCATCAGCGACAACATCCTCAGTCGCAAGAAGCGATCTCAGGAAGAAGAGCTACGCGAAAAGGCCCTGAGTACGATCATTGAGCAATCGGAATTTGTGATTCATCCCCTACTGATCGATGACGAGGCTGCCGAGATGGAGCATCAGTTTGGGCATATGCTTGAGCAGCAACATCTCAATATGAATCAGTATCTAAGTATGGTGAAAAAGACGCAGGCGGAGTACCGCGACGAACTGCGACCACAGGCTGAGCAACGTATCAAGCAGCAGCTAGTTCTGGAAGAGATTGCAAAGCAAGAGAATATAACTGTCGGACCAGAAGAGATAGAGTCACTCTTCAGCGCTTATGAGCAGATGGGACAGTCGCTACCTCAGACAGAGGAGCAGGTTCGCTCTCTTGCAGTCAGCTTTCGACGCGAAAAGACTCTTTCACGTCTGATCGAGTTGACCACTGATCCTGATCCAGAGGATGAACAGAGCGAGGAAGTTGTAGCAGAGGCGGAGGCAATAGCGAACGCCGAGGCAGCCGCCCTTGCAGGTGAGACAGACGAGTCCCAGGTAGCTCAAACTGGAGAAAAGGTACAGGCTGAAGCGCCAGCGGCACCCCTATCCAGCGACCAAAACGAAGACCAGACAACGGAGACAAAAGAGTAACAATGGAACAACCAGGTGCTGTTTTCTCCATGCACGAAAGGTAACAGACGTGGCAAACTCAAAGAATATGCGTACAACATACCGTTGCTCGTTTTGTGGCAAGAGCCAGGATCAGGTTCAACGCTTGATAGCCGGGCCTGGTGGAGTTTACATCTGCGATGAATGCATCGATCTTTGTCGAGAGATCATCGAGGAAGAGCAAGCCACGGTCGCCAAACCGCGCCTTCAGACGGGGAAACTGCCAACACCAAAGAAGATCTATGAACAGCTCAGTCAATACGTTATTGGTCAGGAGCGCGCCAAGAAAACATTGGCAGTTGCGGTCTATAACCATTACAAGCGTGTTGGCGTGAACATGCAGATCGACGATGTGGAGTTGGGCAAGAGTAATATCTTGATGATTGGACCAACCGGGAGTGGGAAGACATTACTGGCTCAGACGTTGGCAAAGGTTCTGGATGTACCCTTCTGCATAGCCGATGCGACAGCACTGACTGAGGCGGGTTACGTTGGTGAAGATGTTGAGAATATCCTGCTGCGTCTGATCCAGATGGCTGATTTCGATGTTGCACGTGCAGAGCGTGGCATTGTCTACATCGATGAAATTGACAAGATCGCACGCAAGTCGGATAACCCTTCTATCACCCGCGATGTCTCTGGTGAGGGTGTGCAGCAAGCACTGCTGAAGATTATCGAGGGTACGGTAGCAAACGTTCCTCCTCAAGGTGGGCGCAAGCATCCACATCAGGATTTCATTCAGATCAACACAGCGAATATTCTCTTCATCTGCGGCGGTGCCTTCGAAGGGCTTGATAAAATCGTCGAGCAGCGCATTGGTAGCAACAAAAACATGGGCTTCCACTATAAGACTCAGGAAGACGAGGCCGGGACAGAGGCCGAAGAGAACGTTTTGACACGGCTTATCCCTGATGACCTGCTCAAGTACGGCTTGATTCCGGAATTCGTGGGACGCCTACCAGTTGAGGTGGCTCTGGATAGCCTGGATAAAGATGCACTCATTCGCATTCTGACGGAGCCGAAAAACGCAATCATCAAGCAGTATCAGAAGTTTATGCAGCTCGAACGAGTGGAGCTGGTCTTCTCCAATGATGCGCTTGAGGCGGCGGCTGAAAGTGCTCTCAAGCAGAAAACTGGTGCTCGTGGTCTGCGCACAATCATTGAAGAGGTACTTCTGGACGTGATGTACGAGGTCCCTTCGCGCGGCGATGTCAAGAAAATCATTATAAATGGCGATGTGATTACAGCGCACAATAAACCGCTCCTGGTCACACGCGGCGAAAGAAACACCGCGTATTCTGAAGATGAGTCTGCTTAATGCAGACTCATCTGCTTTTATTCAACTCCTTTCGGAAACCTTAGTGCAGAGCACTAGCCGCAAAAGCGGCGTTGGTTTCCGTCTAAGATCTAAGAAAAGGGGTGAAAGCCTCTTTCACTGAATTTGTTAGGAGATAGGCAGGAACCAATGAGTGAACAAGAACGCCAGGATGTAGTGAGCGAGTTAAACGAAGAGTATCCTTTGGTGGCGTTAAAGAACATCGTTGCGTTTCCCCATAACCGTCAGGCGCTTCCTATTGCCCGCGAGAAGACGGTTCGTGCCATCGAAGAAGCTATGATGCGCCCCGATAAAACGCTCGTAGCGGCTACGCAGCGCAGTCCTGATATCGATGATCCTCAGCCCAAAGACCTTTATACAGTTGGCACGCTGATCGAGGTTGTAACGATGCATCGGCAACAGGAAGGTGCAATCCAGGTACTGGTCCGAGGCATCAGCCGCGTGCATATCGATACATTTCTGGATCAGGAGCCATTTCTGCGGGTGCAGGTGACAAGGCAGGCGGAGTCTCAGACGAAAGGGCCACAGGCCGATGCCCTGGTCCGTCACACCACAAGTCTATTTGAACGGTATGCACAGCTCAACCGTCGCTTCTCCGTCGAAGATATCAACTCGATCGTTGCTCTCAAAACTCCCATTCTTCTCTCTGACACGCTCGCCGCTCATCTGGTAACAGACGCAGAACAGCAGCAGGACTTGCTAGAGACGCCCGATCCTCTGGCACGGCTTGAGAAGATCTGTGTGATCATGGGGAACGAGATTGAAATTTTAGAGCTTGAAACGATTATTCGCAGCCGCGTGCGCTCGCAGGTGGATCGTTCTCAGAAAGAGTTTTACCTGCGCGAGCAGCTTCGCGCCATTCAGGAGGAGCTGGGCATAGAGAGTTCTACGGAAGTTGATGAGCTGCTTGCGAAGTTAAAAGAGAAGCAGCTCCCTCTTGATGTTGACCTCAAAGTGCGGAAAGAGATCGATCGACTGGAGCGGACGCCAGCGCAATCGGCAGAGCTAGCGGTTATTCGCTCTTATATCGATTGGATTATCGCCTTGCCCTGGAACGAGGGGAGCGAAGATAACTTTGATATTGAGGACGCGCGCCGCATTCTTGACGAAGACCACTACGGGCTAGAAGGCATCAAAGAACGCATCCTGGAATTTCTCGCGGTACGCCAGCTCCGCCACAGAGTAGCACAGCAAAACGGAAGCAGGCGCGGCGTGCAGCAGGGCCAGATTCTCTGCTTCATTGGACCTCCGGGTGTGGGCAAGACCAGCCTGGGTCAATCCATTGCTCATGCATTAAATCGCAAGTTTGCTCGCATCTCTTTGGGCGGCGTGCACGACGAGGCGGAGATTCGCGGCCACCGGCGCACGTATGTCGGGGCACTTCCAGGCCGCATCATTCAGAGTATGAAGACGGTGGGCGTGAAAAATCCTGTCTTCCTGTTAGATGAAATTGATAAGCTTTCGTCGGAGTATCGTGGCGATCCCGCAGCGGCCCTACTAGAGGTTCTCGATCCAGAGCAGAATAATACTTTTACCGACCACTACCTGGAGATGCCTTTCGATCTATCCGAAGTCTTCTTCATCTGTACAGGGAATGTTCGATATCAAATTCCACGTGCGCTGGCTGATCGTATGGACATTATCGATCTGCCGGGCTACATGCTAGAGGAAAAGGTCAACATCGGTATAAAGCATCTGCTGCCAAAAGTATTGCAGGATCATGGTCTGGGAGCCGATCAGTTGCGCATTCCACAGTCCGTTATGCAGCAAATTGTTACCGACTATACGCGCGAAGCGGGAGTACGCAATCTGGACCGCCAGCTCGCGAATATCAGCCGCAAGGCTGCGCGCAAAGTGCTGGAGAAGCCAAATACTCGCGTCCGCATCACGCTGAACAATCTGGAACAGTATCTGGGCGCGCCACGCTATAGCAGTGCCCCACCACTGCAGAGGACACAGATAGGCGCAGCGATGGGCCTGGCCTGGACAGAGATGGGAGGTATCCTGCTGCCGGTGGAGGTGGTGACGATGATCGGCAAAGGTGACCTGCTCGTCACCGGACAACTGGGCGAGGTGATGCGCGAGTCGGTTATGGCTGCGCTCTCGTATATTCGCACGCGCGCAATTGAATTTCACATCGATCCAAACTTTCAGGATGGCACCGACCTGCACATCCACCTCCCCGAAAATGCTATTCCAAAAGATGGCCCATCGGCTGGTATCACGATTGCAACCGCACTCGTCTCAGCGCTTACGCGGCGTCCAATTCGCAACGATCTTGCGATGACGGGCGAGGTCACTTTATTAGGCAGTGTGCTCGGCATCGGCGCACTTAAGGAAAAAGTACTGGCGGCTCAGCAGGCGAATATTCACAATCTTATCATTCCGGCGGCGAATCAGAAAGACCTCGCTGAGATACCAACGAAAGTACGTCAGCAAATTCACTTTACTCTTGTCGAGAATATGGATCAGGTAATAGACGCGGCGCTCCTACCAGCTCCGTCCTTTGAAGAACTAAACTATGCAGAGAACGAGCCTGTGCCCTTGCACCGCGAGGAGCATACTACCAAACCACAGGAGCGCACTCTCCAGCATAGTGGTATGACAGCAAGTGAACAAGAGGAGAAAGACTCCGATGGACACAAGTCATCTACCTTTCTCATTCCGCCGCCTGACCAATCATCTCAGGACACATTTCCTTCTGCCCGCGCAGAACAAGATGAGTAGAAAATAAAGAAGATATATTCCCTTCTTCGTTCGTTCTACTAATAGAGATCCATCAATGGAAGAGGTATGTGTACATACCTCCTCTATTCTTTTTTTATAGAACAAGGTATTATACTTTCTGGACTTTTGTTTTTTTTATTAAAAAGCGGACAATAAAGAGAGGGTTGGTTTTATGAGTTATCAAGATCCAAATCAGCAGTATCCAAATTCGGGTTCGGGACAGTACGGCGGATACAATCCAGTTCCAGGCGGGCAGCCACAACCAACGGACCCTTATAGTGGTCAACAATATGGTCAGCAGGGCGGCTATCAGCAAGGTGGGTATCAAGGGGGTTATCAGCAGCCGGGCCAGGGCGGCTATCAGCAACCAAGGCAGGGCGGCTATCCACAAGGTGGGTATCAGCAGCCTGGTCAGGGTGGCTATCAACAGCCTGGTCAGGGTGGCTATCAGCAGTATGGACAAGCTCCTTATGGTGGTCAACAGGGGCCGTACAATCAGCAGGCCCCCTATGGTGGTCCTAATCTTGGACCCACCTCCATGAATATGGACCCGAAGTTGGGCGGGGCATTGAGCTACCTGACATGGATAGCTGGACTTATCTTCGTGATAGCCGAGAAGCAAAATCGATTTGTGCGCTTCCATGCAATACAATCTCTCATATTATGGTTAATTCCAGTGGCCTTTTACATACTAGTGTTCGTCACAGGGCACATTCCATTTGTAGGTGCAGCTTTAAGCTGCTTGTGGCTAATATCGGGGTTAGTAGCCTTTGTTGGTGCGATTGTCGCTGGCATCAAAGCCTATCAGGGTGAGCTCTATAAGCTGCCAATCATTGGCAACTACGCTGAGCGCTATGCCAATCAAGGAACAAGAATGTAATAATGTCACAGTGAACAAAAATATGGGAAGCATCCAGAAGGATGCTTCCCATATTTTGATTATGTTGTCCATTTTTACCATTTCTATACACTTTTGCGCAATGCGCAAAAGTGTATAGAAATGGTAAAAATGGACAACATAATCAAAAAGCCGCCTTGCTGGCGGCGTGTGGAGCGGGAGACGGGATTCGAACCCGCGACATCTTCCTTGGCAAGGAAGTGCTCTACCACTGAGCCACTCCCGCATATCTATCTTTTTTCCCGATACCCATATGGGCGGGCGAAACGGCGGCTTCCTATTTTCCCACGCAGTTGCCCACGCAGTATCATTGGGGCTGAAGAGCTTAACTTCCGTGTTCGGGATGGGAACGGGTGTACCCTCTTCGCAATCGTCACCGGTTCGCCTGCACATACAAGCATTTGTTTCGACGAAATGGATAATATCATGACTCGCCCTTTTTGTCAACACCTTTTTCTCCAATTTACCAAATCCGCCTACTTTTCGCACGAACACTATTTTTGGCATCCAAACCCCTTGCACACAGCCCCAAAATACGATACAATACGACACGTCAAAGGCTGATGCCTGCTTCGTCCAGCGAGATCAGAATCTCGTCGGGCTTCCCTATATCATGACCGCGTAGCTCAGTGGTAGAGCAATCGACTTTTAATCGATTGGCCGTGGGTTCAAATCCCACCGCGGTCACCCATTTCACTTTCTATCCCCCCTTCTTTACTAGTCTTCTTACCTGTTTTGCATTTTTCTCTATTTTTGTGAAACGCACAAAAATAGAGAAAAATGCAAAACAGGTAAGAAGAAAATCTCAATGAGCGGCGAAGCTGCGATAAGTCACCCAGATATCCAGTAGCAAGACCCTTGTCTAATGAAGTGTGTCGTGATACACTACTGGCAGTACTCTAGAAGAGACGCTGTTTCATAGCTCACATACATATGTTAAACTGTGAGCAGATGTGACGGCGAGAACAGGAGGCAGCGCTACCGGATGCGGATTATGGCGCTGATGAAGTGTGACAAAACGTATACTTGTTGTCGATGATAGAAATGAACTTCTTCACCTGATGCGTCGCGTTCTGGAAGATGAGGAATACCAGGTCTCGATCCTCCAGGATGGGAAGGACGCTGTCTCTAAGGTCAAGGGCACATTACCCGACTTGTTGATCCTGGATCTGAAGCTGGGCGATATGTCTGGGCAAGATGTGCTACGCGACCTGAAAAGCGATACAACTACAACGTACCTTCCTGTGATTGTCTATACCGCAGCCGTCCTTGAGGCTGAAGAAGTGAGTAGTCTGATCACAAGCCAACCCCTGCTCTATCAAAACGTTCATCTGTTACGCAAACCGTTCGAACTCAATGCTCTGCTCGATAAAGTTGAGCAGCTACTGGATAATAGTACTAACGGCATTATTGGACACTAATCCTACTACTTCTACGTACATGTACATATGTGGACGCTATTTGCCAATTTCTTACTTCTTCTGAATGACTGAATGACCGAAAGGAATTATGCCATGAATTTTTTTGCTGGCTTGCTGGTTGGTTTAGGATTGGGAGTCGCCGCTGGCTTGCTCTTCGCACCACAGTCGGGCGAAGTGACTCGCGCTCAGCTTAACGAGCGAGGTATTCCGATTACTACAGGGAACTTTAACGAAGAGTTTCGTACGCGCGCGCAGGAAGCACTTGTCCAGGGTCGTGAACTCTACTCGCGCACAAAAGACGATCTGTCCACCCGCTACACACGCGTGAAAGATGGTCAGCTCTAATCAATTCTCATAAATTTTAATTTCCTTGATCTAGAATAGCATGAAACCGGCTATTCTCGGACCCTCCTACGCATATGAATGTACCTAGATAAACCTGTTTCTCTACTTTGCTGAGAGACAGGTTTTTTGCGTTACAAGATCCCGTCCCTTCCACACGGTTCTAGAGGCCGCTGCTTATGCTCTTTGACACATCCATACGACCAGAAGTAGGCAGTGCTGAAGCGTGGATTTGGCTGATCCAATCAGCAAGCTATCAGGAGTGCGGCCCGATGAAAAAGGCAAAGAGCTTTAGCACGCGAACCTGCGCTTTAGCACGCCGCCCCAGCGGAACCTTTGCGTAGTCAGGGTTTACAGAGGTTTAACAATCCTGCGTTACACTCAAAGAGAGGCTACTATTTTTTAACATCAGGAAGAGAGTGAAATGACGCAATTCCAGGCTTCAGAAGCGGTCTATTACTGGGCGATCGGAGATATGCATTATCGCGCGCTACCGCTCTGGCACGAGTTTCATAGCAAGCGCATGGCAATGATGTTCGACGATCTTCGCGTGTTATGGCAGAGGGAGGGCCGGCCGGCTTTCTGCGTCTCGCCGGGCGATATCATTGAGACGTGTGCACGAGAAAACTATGACCTGGCCAAAGAGGCGCTCCAGGCTCAATTGATCAATCTGCCATTCTATCCGGGTATCGGCAATCACGAGTATTATGGACCAGATGGTGAAGATCCTGAGCGTATGGCTGAGACCTTCAGCACTGTATGGAACAGACCGATTCGTTACTCCTGGGAGGTAGGACCAGTAGGGTATATCATGCTCGACTATCCCAATCCCTCTACATTGGAGAATCCGGAGCGGGTGTATCTTTCAGACGAGACGCTGACATTCCTCGATACCACGCTGGAGACGTACAAGGGTCGGCCAGTCGTGATCTTTCTCCATTGTCCCTTACGTGATACTGTGCTGGATCGCGACATAGAGAAGCACCACGACTACAATTCGCGCCAGAGCTTCTTCTCGCCTGAGAATTCACAGGCGGTGCGCGACATCCTGGCCCGGCGCGGCAACGCCTGTCTCGTTCTAAGCGGGCACACGCACACCGGCTGGGAGGCCCCCAACCTGGTGGTTACAGAACGCTTTGGCGAGCAGGCCGTTACTTTTATCAACCTGATGTCGCCCTGGTACACCGGCACGCACACGGGTCCACGCATTAGCGACGACTACAAAAGCTTCGACTATAGAGCCGACGAACCGGACGTTATTCCCAGCTTCGCATTCCGCATCTATCCCGATCACGCCAATATCCGTGTACGCGAACATCGCACGCAGCAATGGCTTAAAGAGTGGAACGTACCTCTCGTATCCCAGTAAAGGGGAAAAAAGATTATTAATAGACCAGAGGATAATCCTGATACACAAAGAAGTATTGATCTTTCTCTGGCGTAGAGGTATTATGAGGGAGCAGTACGTATTATGTTGCAGATATTCTTAGCTCCTTGTGATGTACTATTAGCTTCCCGAAAGGAACAGCACGTATGGCGAACGCGGCACTACGAGGGCCCTTTGGACGGATACCGCTTGGATCGACGCATCTAAATATAGGATATAGTGCAGATAACACTCTGGTCGTCAACGAGACACCGCTCCCAACGCTTTTTGCTACTATAAATCCAAATGGATTGAACTATACAATCAATGCAGTAAGAGATGGCGTTTGGGTCAACGGGCAACCGCTCAGGTTGGGCCTGCCTCGCCAGCTTCAATCAAATGATACTATTCAGATTCAGCAGACGGCCCTTACCTATGAAGAAGACCAACCGGCCAATTATACTCCAATAGCATCTTCAGGTTCCGATATGAATCCTTATGGGGATAATGCATACAATGCGAGAGCTGCTGGCACGCCCGCACTTTATTCCAATGCAAACGCCCCGACTCAGGATGTCACACCAAGAGAGAATATGCCAGCAAGACCATTCGTTTTACCTGGTTCACCGACTCCCGTTCCTGGTGCAAATCCTGCTTATAATTCCTCGTCAGACTGGCAGCAGCAGGGTGCAAATAGAGACCCCTATCAGACACCGCTCGCGCCACCTGCGCCGCCTCCCTTTGTTCCTTCACAGAGTCAATCGCCAGTTACACCCCCACCACCGACGGGACAACAGTTCTCGACGCCCCCACAGCGACCACAAGCGCGATTAGGATCACGAGGACTCAGAACACTGCTCTACGCCCTGGCAGCGCTTCTCATCCTGCTGGGCATTGGAAGTGCCATCGGCTTCTATCAATTGACTCGCCCGCAGCCAGTCACCACTGTGAGCAGTCAATACTCGTCGGGCACCACGCCTGTAGGTTCAGTGGGCACTAGCTTCCACGTGCTGGGCTACAAATTCTCCGACAATTCACCAATTACCTTCCTGCTCGACAACAACCCTATACCGCAGCAACCCTCTGTTCGCAGTGACGATCAGGGCAACTTTAAGGCTGACCTGCCGGTTACACCTGTCTGGTCAGTGGGTCCTCACAAGCTCACGGCACGAGATGGTGGAAGCTATCTTGCTAAAAATGTAAGCGATCTGACAATCGTAAATCCAGGTGATGCAAACACACCGGGTCCAAATGGTGCTCCATCCGATGCGACAGGGTTTGGGCTTCAAGTAAAGGTTACAACAACCGGGAATTCGCCCAGAACACTTGCCCTCTTTGTGTTGGTGTCGAGAAGTGGCACAGTATGTGATCCTGAGACAGATACAAATCAGCCACTTACAACGAATGGTAAGCTTCAGGACAATACTCCTTACAAGAAAACTAGCTCCTATACCTGCCGTGGCAGCTATAAAGCTGGAAAGATCAGCTATACGGAGACGAGTAACAATACTAAGGACGATTTTTCTGATGGCACGACGTGCCAGGCCAACTCGCCTTTCACCTTCGTACAACTGGACGGCACATTCACCAATGGAACGACCGCAAATGGGAACTTCAGCTCTCCAGCCTACACCCTGAATTGCAACAAGGGAGGCGGTACAGTGAATGGCTCGGCCGAGACTGGTACATGGACGGCCACGATCGTTTAAAGATATGCTACCATTGCGGAAAGCGATATAATGATGGTTGACAAAGAAATCATGTCAACCGTCATTATATCGCTTTCCGCAATGGATGGTCGCCACGCGGGGATGAAGAAGGATAGAGTAAAGAGAAATGTCACAAAGAATAGTCTACCTTGACTGCCACTCTGGAATTAGCGGAGACATGCTGCTGGGAGCGTTTCTAGACGCCGGCCTCCCCCTCGAAACGCTGCAAGCCGCCCTCAAGGGCCTGCCAGTCGTCGGATACGAGCTCAAGCTCGCTCCATTTAAAGATCAGGGCATCACAGGTTCGCGCTTCGAAGTTCTCCTGACAGAAGAGCAAGAGCAGCCTTCACGCAGCTTCACCGATATCGCCGCCCTGTTCGCAACCTCCACTCTCTCGCCCTGGGTGCGCGACACATCAACCGCCATCTTTCGCACGCTGGGCGAGGCCGAGGCCCAGATTCACGGCGTCAGCCTCGAAGAGATCCACTTCCACGAAGTCGGGGCCGTTGACGCCATCATCGACATCGTTGGCAATGTCAGCGCCATCGAGGCGCTCGGTATCACCAGACTCTACACCTCCCCTCTACCGCTCACGCGCGGTCACCTGCGCATGGCACACGGCCTCATGCCCATTCCCGCGCCCGCCACCCTCAAAATTCTCAGTAAAGTCAAAGCCCCCTGGGTACCCAGTCCACTCGAAGGCGAATTTGTCACGCCCACTGGTGCCGCCATCCTCGCCACCCTCGCAACATTTGAAATGCCCGCCATCGCCATCGAAGAGGTCGGCTACGGCTTCGGCAAAAAAAAGACCATCTGGCCTAACTGCCTCCGCGCCTACCTGGGCGACGCATACGGCCAGACTGCTGGTGACACTCTCCATGACCACAATCACGATCATACTCACCATCATGAACACGCGTCTCTATGACACAATCCTGATGATATGCTACGCAGACTCTTTCTTGTTTCTTATGTATTCGCATGCCTTCGGTGTGCCTTTATCCCTCATGGATTTAATTTTTTGCATTTCTTACATTTTGCAATATTTTGCTTGAAAAGCAAAATATTGCAAAATGTAAGAAATGCAAAAAATTAAATCCATGAGGAGCCGTAGAGAGATGCGAAGCTGCAATTCATAAAGCGTAAGAAAGCTGTGGTGAAAGAAATCAAAAATGCTCGTTTGTATATTTAAATAATATATAGGTCTATGTTACTTAAACTACAGACATTTCTTCTTTTCTTCATGCTTTCACAACTTTTTCTCTCTCCTCAGTACGATTGCAAATACATACAATAAGGATACTTTAAAGATAGAAATATTCCAAAACGCGGTTTGTTACAATAAAAGTGGAGAGAGTTCTAGCATGATAGAGGGAAGAATGAGAATGGAAGGGATGGAACAACCGCTGATATCGTGCATTATGCCGACTAAGAATCGCCGGGCGTTCGTGGCGCAGGCGTTGCGCTATTTTGAGAGGCAGGACTATCCAAACAAAGAGCTGATCGTGGTGGATGATGGCGAAGACCTGGTGGTTGATCTGATCTCGCAGTATCCGTATGTTCGCTATTTAGCGCCGCAGTATATGCATTCGGTGGGTGGAAAACGAAATATTGCCTGCGAGGCGGCGCATGGCGAGATCATCTGCCACTGGGATGATGACGACTGGTATGCGCCCACTCGCCTCTCCTACCAGGTCGCGCCGCTACTGACGGGCGAGGCTGATATCACAGGGCTCCACCTGCAGAACGTGTTGGACCTGGAGCATATGCAGGGCTGGCGCTGCCCCGACTCGACCTTTCCGCGGCCTGGCGTGCAGAACATCCATCACGGGACACTCCTCTACTGGCGACATCTATGGACGGAGCGGGCCCGCTTCCAGGACACATCAGATGGTGAGGACGTCCGCTTTGTGCGCCGCTTACTAAACCTGGGGACGAGAGTATATACGCTCCCCTGCCTGAGCCAGCACGTCTATATCAGGCATTCCGACAACGGCTGGCGCTATCAGCCCGGCACAACCATCGACAGCGAAATCTGGAAACATCTGGACGCCCGCCAGTGTCTGCCACCCGCAGATCTGGAATTTTACACTTATATGAATGAGCAATACATACAGAGAAGGCGCGATGCGATGCCAACTACAATAATGAAGAAGCACCTCAACGATCTATTCACCTCCATCTTCCATAAATCAAATTTTGACCTCCGCCTTCCATAACGGCCCACCCCCAGAACCCACCCCATCTCCCCCCTTTCATGCGGGGTGGCCCGATAGCCCGCCGATTGGATCGGCCGAACCCACACTTCAGCACTGCATACTTTTCTGCCCCCTTCAACAGAATCCATTTCTCATCCATCTACTAAAGGAATAGGCCAAACAACATAACGAAAGCATTTCGACAAGCCTCTCATCTATCTTGATACCATTTACTACTACCCCACAAAGGCAGTATTGAATGCACTTATTTAGTATGCTACCATATGTATATACACCTCTTTCTTTAGCTTCGACGTTATGCAATGTGTGGTTGAAATGTGGTAGGAAGGTAGCATACACATCTATGACACGCATCAAAGGCTATGATTCCAGCCAACCCGGATACTACTGCAACACCATCTGTGTTAGTTATCACAGATTATGCTTTGGCAGCGTTGTTGATGGGCAAATGAACCTCAACGCACCTGGCAGAATCGCCGAATCCGTTTGGAACTCTTTGCCAGATCGCTTTCCACATGTAAGACTGGATGCTTTCGTGTGCATGCCGAATCATGTGCACGGCATCTTTGAGCTTACCGAAATTGACGAAGAACAAACTAAACCTCGCGTACCAAGTTGGGAGATTATACGCACGTTCAAAGGTGCTGCAACACGACTGATTCGTATATCACCCAGCAAGCCGTGGTTCGCCTGGCAACCGAGCACATTCGAATCGATCCTGTATAATGAAAGACGACTAAATCGTGCTCGTCAATATATCTACGACAATCCAGCGCGCTGGACGAAGGACCCATTTTATAGACCTGATCGGTGAACAGAGGAGGGGTGCTGTTTGTGATATTGTGATGCCGAAGTGAGGAATATGATTGGTTGATATCCTCCTTTCCCTGCGAAGCCACGGTATTTGGGGCGGGCGGCTTCGCGGGATTTGGGGGGTATACCAATGAGGGACCGATGGCATGCAGTGCTGAAGCGTGGATTCGGCCGATCCAATCGGCGGGCTATCGGGGTGGGCGATGAGGGGGAGCTATTTTGAGAGGGCTGATCCTCATCGATGAAAGTGAATGATGAGGACCAGGATTTCTTCGTGATCTATTCTTTGTGGAATTCTGAGGTTTAGAAGCGGAGGTTGTTGCCTCGCATATACGCAGTCCCTCTTTACATCTATTCTTTTCTGTCCAACACAAACGGTGATCTCGGGTGTAACGAATTGGGCAGAGAGATGACTAAGCAGGGAGAGGAGAAGGTATAGTAGAATGAAGGCAATAGCAGTTTATCCTGGTCAGCCTGATTCGATGCATCGAGAGGATGGAGTCATACGGCGAACTTTGGCAGTGTGAGATGTAGAAATAACGGAAAAATGCGATTAATGGAAGGGAAATTTTATGGCCTCGACGGCGAATTATCAACCAATTGAGGACTACGCCATCATTGGAGACCTGCATACAGTTGCCCTTGTGGGCAAGAATGGCTCGATCGACTGGTGCTGCATTCCACGCTTCGATTCGCCCAGCGTCTTCGGTGCTCTGCTCGACGCGAACAAGGGCGGCTCTTTCCGCATCGCCCCCACCGCTCCCGACGGCGTCAACACGAAGCAGATGTATTTCCCCGACACCAATGTACTGATTACCCGCTTCCTCAGTATGGATGGCGTCGGCGAGTTAACGGATTTTATGTCGATCAAAGGGGACGATACTGCCGAGAAAGAGCATTATATCGTCCGTTCGGTCAAGTCTGTGCGCGGCACGCTCTCTTTTACCCTGGTCTGTAAACCCGCGTTTAACTATGCCCGCGACCCGCACGAGGTCAGGTTATCAGGTGACGGAGCCGTCTTCGCCAGCGAGACGCTGAGCCTGGGTCTCTGCTCCTCCATTCCTCTCTCGGATGATGGAACGGGCGGAGTGCACGCGACCTTTACGCTGAACGAGGGGCAGACCGTCAACTTCTTACTTCAGAGCGCCTCGCACGATGAGCTCACTCCACACCACGTCTCCGACGAACACTTTCAGGAAGCGTTTTCGGCCACCGTTCACTACTGGCGCACCTGGCTCGCGCAGTGCACCTATCGCGGGCGCTGGCGCGAGATGGTCAACCGCTCGGCCCTGGCCCTCAAATTGCTCACTTACGCTCCCACCGGCGCGATCATCGCCGCCGCAACCACCAGTCTGCCCGAAACGATGGGCGGCTCACGCAACTGGGACTATCGCTTCACCTGGTTGCGCGACTCGGCTTTCACTCTCTATAGTTTGCTCTCGCTCGGCTTCACAATGGAGGCACGGGCATTTATGGACTGGCTGGACGAGCGCTGTCATGAGCTGGGACCAGATGGCACGCTACAACCAATGTATTCTATTAATGGCGACCACGAGCTGACCGAGATGACCCTCGATCATCTGGAAGGCTATCGGGGCAGCGGCCCAGTGCGCATCGGCAACAGCGCTTATAAGCAACTCCAGCTCGATATCTACGGCGAGCTAATGGATGCCATCTACATCTATAATCGCTACGACGCTATCTCCTATGATCTGTGGCAGCACATCGATAGCCTGCTGGGCTGGCTGAGCGACAACTGGCAGTTGCCCGATGAGGGCATCTGGGAGGTACGTGGCGGCAAGCGGCAATTTCTGCACTCGCGGCTCACCAGTTGGGTTGCTTTTGACCGTGGACTGCGTGTCGCCCGGCAGCGCGGCCTGCCTGCACCAATCCAGGAGTGGACCGAGACCAGCGCACAGATCTACAAACAGATCATGGAGAAGGGCTGGAACGAAGAGAAGCAGAGCTTTGTGCAATACTACGGCAGCGATACCGTTGATGCTAGCGCCCTGCTGATGGTCATCAACAAATTCGCTAGCTCAACCGATCCACATATGCTCGCCACTCTCGAAAGAATCAAACGCGAGCTCACCCGCGATTCCCTCGTCTACCGTTACAATACGCAGAACGCCGCCGACGATGGGCTGGGCGGCAGCGAAGAGGGAACCTTTACCGCTTGCAGCTTCTGGATGGCCGAAGCGCTAGCACGCGCCGGACAACTCGACGAGGCCCGCCTGATGCTAGAGAAAACGCTCAGCTACTCCAATCACGTCGGCCTCTTCTCCGAAGAGATCGGCTCGACGGGCGAGGCGCTCGGCAACTTCCCCCAGGCCTTCACTCACCTCGCCCTCATCACCGCCTGCTATAACGTAGACGAGGCCCTGAACAAAGCGGGCCACCCTACTCCCGGCTTTCTATAAACCATCCCTATGAAGCAGGACACGCCTTCGGCGTGCATATGGGCTGGAAAGAGAAGGCAGCAAGGGCGATGGGCGTCCGGCTCTCTCTCTGGGAGTGTCCAACGCCCACTATCGTCGCGTTCTCGCGCCTTCGGCGCTCCAGAGTATATAATTTTACTTTTTCTACATTTTTAAGCAAAGCTTAAAAATGTAGAAAAAGTAAAATTATATACTCTGCAACTTCGCTGCCTGAAACATCCTTAAGAAGAAGGGCACGCCGAAGGCGTGTACATGAGCCGGAAAGAGATGAAAGCAAAGGCGATAGGCGTCCGACACGCTCTCTGTAAGATACGCGTTTCCAAGCAAGCTAGCATCATTTGCTCCTGCGCTCTATTGACACGCCTATTAGGCTCCTGTATAGTTATGTTGATGCTTTCAATCGAAGTGAAGCGAAGAATTTTACAAGCACAAGCACAGGTATTGCTCTGGCACAGCTCGTCTTACGAGTCCCGCGTAGCGACAATCCCTTGCGGTTGTCGTCCTGGATGAGCCTCTCAAGGGGGAAGACGACAACCGCAAGGGATTGTCGCTACGCGGTTGGGGCCAGATAAAGTGGGTCGGAGCAGTATGGATCTTATCAAGCCAGTACGGTAGTCATAGGTGAATAGATGGTCGTAGGAGAATTCTGTGAGTATAAAGAGAGAGGCAGAGACGCCCTTGTTTTGTGAAATTCTCGTACGCGAAAGAAAGAGTCTTAGCCTGACACAAAAAGACTTAGCCGATAAACTAGACATTGACCCCAAAAATATAAGTCGATGGGAGACCGGGCAGGGATGGCCTGGCATTAAGAACAGCAAAAAACTCTGCGATCTTTTTCAAAAGAGTCCGGAGCAAATGGGCCTCACACAAATAAAAAGAGTTTCCACGAAACAACCCGCTCCTACACCAATAATTGAGTTACCACTAGATAGACCTCCTCTACTAGCGATACACAATGAGGATGAAGAAAACGCTGAGATACCACCTTCAATAGAAATGTATGGACGAGTAGAGGAAACGGGACAGTTGAAGGCGTGGATAGAAGAGGAACGTTGCCGCATAGTCATTATATCCAGCATCGGGGGAGCCGGGAAGACCACACTGGCAAGCAGTATTACTGAGCAGCTCAAAGCACAGTTCACCTATATTTATTGGGCCTCGCTCAAGGATGTTCCCAGCCTCCACGATATTTTGACGTATAGCATTCAGCGCTTCTCTAATCATCAAGAAACCCAGCTTCCCAACACGATCGAAGGCAAGATATTCTCTCTCATCAATTATTTGAAAAAGCATCGCTGTCTGCTGATTCTGGACAACTTTGAATCTGTCTTACAGGAAGGGCAGAATACGGGGCAATATCGAAGTGGTTACGAGGGGTACGGCGAGCTCCTGCACTATATTGGAGAGACGGAGCATCAGAGCTGTCTGTTGCTGACCAGCCGCGAAAAGCCGGAAGAAGTGGCGAGTCTGATAGGAAAGAAGACGCCGGTACGAGAGCTGCGGCTGCGTGGCCTTGATGAGCGAGACGGGTCCAAGATGTTAGAAGATAGGGGATTACATGGGACGCCGCAAGAACTTGAAGCTCTGGTCCAGCTCTTCTCAGGTAATCCACTCGCCCTCCAACTCGTCGCCGAGACGGTGCAGGAAGTCTTTGGAGGGAGCATTCCAGAGTTCTTAGCACAAAAGGGTGTACGCTCACTTGATATCTATGGCCTCCTGGATGAGCAATATCAACGGCTATCAATTCAAGAGCAAGAGGTGCTCTGCTGGCTAGCGATCGAACGCGAAGTAGTTTCGCTCAACAGATTGCAAGAGAGCTTGCTGCAAAGACAGAGTCATAAAACTTTGCCCACAAGCATAAAATCCCTGTTGCGCCGCTCGATGATTGAGGCTAGAGGGCCAGGGCTCTTTACGCTTCAGCCTGTCATCATGGAATACATCGCCACCCGCATCATCGAGCGCTTTGTAAGCGAATTCGGAGGGGAGAACATCGATGTATGGCGAAATTATGCTTTAATGAAGGCGCAAGCCAAAGACTATATCCGCGAGAGCCAGATGCGCCTGTTCCTGGTCCCTATCACCGAGCGCTTGCAAGAGATGTACAGCCAGGAGGCTCTTGAGCAAAAAGTAAAGGAGCATCTCGCCAACGAGCGCCGGAGGAATGGTAGTATACAGAGCTATCTAGCGGGCACCGTGCTCAACCTGCTTACCACGATGCAGGGTGATCTGCGAGGCTTCGATTTTTCTTCCTTAACAATTCGTCAAGCCTATCTGCAAAACATTCTTCTACCAGGGATAAATTTCACCTCCTCACGCTTCATAAACTCGATTTTCACGAGCACACAAGGCAACGTGCTCGCTGTGGCATTCTCAAAGAATGATGAGCTGCTCGCGGTCGGTACCGCGAAAGGCGAAATCATTCTCTACGATAGAGTCAGCGGAAATCAGGTGCTGAGTTGCGAGGGACATACAGATGGAGTAAACTCGCTCGCGTTTAATCAGGCGGGAAACATGCTCGCGAGTGGCAGCGATGACAGCACCATTCGTCTCTGGAATACAGCCAACGGCACTTGTCTTAAAACCTTGCGAGGCCATCAAGACCGTGTACGCTCCATCGCATTTCATCCCAATGGTACGCTTCTTGCCAGCGGCAGCGCTGACGCGAAAGCGCGTGTCTGGGATGTAAAAACGGGAGCCACCCTCTTCATATTAGAGGGACATACAGATCATATCTGGTCCCTTGCCTTCAATCCCACCGGCGATCTCCTGGCGACCGCAAGCACGGATCAGACGATCCGATTATGGGAGATACAGGCGGGCACTTGTTTGCGCACACTTACCGATCACACCGGCTGGGTTATCGCGCTCGCCTTTGATCCACATGGGCGTTTTCTAGCCAGCGGAGGCGATGACCGGACAATTCGTCTCTGGGATACCGGGACCTGGAGCTGTGTCAACGTCTTAGAGGGACATAGCAAGCGTATTCGCTCGCTCTCCTTCAGTAGAGATGGCGCAAAGCTAGCCAGCGGCAGCGAAGATCAAACGATTCAGCTATGGGATGTCGAGACGGGCCAGATTACCAGTACACTGCAAGGGCATACGCATGGTATCCGCTCCATTGCCTTTACCAGCGGAGGCACACTCCTGGCCAGTGGAGGTGATGATCAGACGGCCCGCCTGTGGGAAGTAAGCACAGCCTATTGCCTTAGAACATTGCAAGGATATACCAACCGAGTCCTGGCAGCCCTACTGAGCGTAGACGAACAGACGCTTGTAAGCTGTAGCGAGGACAAGAGTATCCGTATCTGGGATCTCCATACAAAGCGTTGCCGCCTTACTCTGCGTGAGCCGGCGCATGGCGTCTATTGCATCGCCTATAGCAACGATGGGCAGACACTTGTGAGCGGCGGCGAGGATATGACGCTTAGAGTCTGGAACATCCAAACTGGTCGCTGCTTGAATATCCTGGAGGGTCATACCGGTTGGATACGCAGCGTCGCATTCAGCCCTGATGGAACTATTATTGCCAGCGGGAGTGAAGATCAAAGCATCCGTCTCTGGGAGAACAGCTCAGGACGTTGTATCCGCGTTCTCGACAATCACACAGGATGGGTACGCAGCATCGCATTTAGCCCTGACGGAACTCTGTTAGCAAGTGGAAGCGACGATCGCACGGTACGCCTCTGGAATCCTCTTTCTGGCGACTGCCTGGCTGTGCTGCGTGGACATAGCGGCAACGTACGATCCGTTGCATTCAGTGCAGACGGCTCCACGCTCGTCAGCGGTAGCGAGGACCAGACTCTCTGCCTCTGGAATAGCAAGAACAGCGATGTATACAGCAAAAGACTGAACGCCCAGGTAGGGTGGGTGCGCTCTCTAGCCATACATCCCGATGGAAAGTTGATAGCCGTCGGTGGCGATGATACGGCCGTACGGCTCTGGGACATAGAAGGCAGCAGTCCGCTACGTGTTTTGCGCGGCCACACGAGCAGAGTACGTTGGGTCAGTTTCAGCTCCGACGGAAATTTGTTGATAACAAGCAGTGATGACGGCACCGTAAAGCTCTGGAACATCGAAACTGGCCTGTGTAAAGAGACATTTATCGGCGAGCGCCCCTATGAACGCATGGATATCACGAACGTTCAGGGATTAGCCGGGACACAGAAAGCCACTCTTAGAGCACTCGGAGCAATCGAGCGGAAAATACATTGAGATTCGAAAGTATTGCCAGTTCCTTCTCTCTACCTGCTCTTACCATCTCTTTGTCCACTTCACGCCATCTACATATCCATTTTTTACGTACATTTTATGGTTGAATAATCACTATTTCATCGTGTATACTAGAAAAGTCGAGAAGACACCAGTTTTGCATGCAAAAATCAATGTATACAAAGATATAACCAGGTGACGTAGTAGTTCCAGTCTCAAGTTTTGTTATCAGCAAGTCTGCTTTACCCTATCTAGATTTTCATCAATGTGATGCGATTTTTTAGCCTGCTACAAGCCAGGACTTTCTTCTAAAGATCAATGCTTCCCTTAATAAAAGATGCTAATTACTATTTCTATGACGTTAAACTTGAGAGACGAAGATGATACGTTGATGATAAGAAAAGATATTTCTAATAGATAATCTTTCATTTATACTTCTTTGTAGAGAAGTAGCGGGAATGATACTTTTTATTAGAAATGATCGTGAGCATATTGTTTTATAAAGGAGATCCTTATGCACTGGCTCTCACTTCTATCACGCTCTCGACAAATATGCATAGCCTTACTGTTTTTCTATATCGTATTAGCAAGTGGATTAGCCCTTCAAGTAGCATCGGCACACGAGTATCGTAGCGACGAAACGGGATGTGCGCCAATCTCTACTACTAGCGCAAAGACAACCAGGCCGAATGCGCAATCTCTCTTAATTGTTATGCTTGACCGTTCTGGCTCTCTTACAGGAGTAAACGGAACCGATCCAAACGACCTGAGCACAAGCGTTACACGTGCGCTCGCAGATCTCTGGCCAGGGAAGATGGCCGTTACCACATTTCCCGCAGTCAGTCCATACCAACCTGACCAGGTTGGATCGCTTGGCGGAATATACAACCTTACCGACTCCACTCAGCGTGAGACTCTGAAGAACAAGATTCCGGAGCCCGATCCCAACGGGAACACGCCACTTGGCCCAGCAATGGACCAAGCTCTCAGTCTTTTAAACAAAGGCCCCGTCCCCGCAGGTTCAAGAGCTATCGTAATCACTGATGGCCTGCCGAATATGAGCTCGGACCCTAACGGACAGCAGCAGATAGATCACATTGAGAAAGATCTGCTCGGCAAGTTTCACACGTTAGGAGTGCCCATCAACACCTTTGGGCTCAAGATTACCCAGTCATCAGCGAATGACCTTTTGAGTACAATTGCTAAAGAGACTGGAGCCAGCTATACACCTGTACAAAGTTCAGGTGAGCTTGCGCAACAAGTGATGCAAATGAACGCCGACTGGCTTGGGCTCCAATTTCATTGTGCGACAAGAGACACTGATGATACATACGCCATTGATATCAACGACCTGACCAGGAAAGCAGATATTATAACCTTCCGCTCAGATCCGCAGTATCCTATCACAATAACCACACCGGGCGGGAATAGGCTCATTCAGGGAACTGGCGTGCAGCAGTCGTTAGATAAGCACTATGAAATTTCGGGGCTTGATGTCGCTCCACCAATAGAAGAGGGAAAATACAAAGTCTCAGTGGGTAATGATCCAGGGGCGCAGGTTTACTGGCTGGTGGATACGCGCTTACAGGTGCATATTACAGCACCAACTAAGGATGCGACAGTCTATACAGGGAAGGCTGCACTGATCTGTGCAGCATTATACAAAGAAGAGAGCACATTCACACTTAAACCCGGCGCTGTCTTACATGCCCTTACTACCTTTACGGCACCAGGACAGGCCGAGCAATCAAGCGACGTCACATTAAACCAGCAGGGAAGTCAGGACAGCTTTAGTGGGCAGACACCCATCTACAATAAGGCCGGCACACTAAAAATTGTAGTCCAGGCAAACTATGAAGGAACACATCAAGGGAGTGAGCCAGTAACGCTCAGCGTGCAGCCACCGCCGCTTCCACCATGTACATCATTCTCGTGTTTCTGGCAGCGCAACCAGGGAAAGATACTGAGCATCGGCATCCCTGCGGCCATCGCACTGATCCTGTTGCTGAGTGCACTCCTCTGGTTCCTGGGATGGCGCAGGAAGGCAGAGCCAAGAGGATACCTCGTAAGTGCCCGCAATTCTCAGATGGCATTGAATTTAAGGGAACATCGACCATTAACGGCAAGATTGTTCAGCAAGTCAATTATCACAACGAGCGAGCTAGCGCGCCATCCCAATGGCGTCACCGTCGCCACCTCGCTTCTCGATGAGCCTCTGGCCTTCGCCTTTACTCACGAGAATACGTTCCTGCGGCTGACTGGTGCATCATCAAACATCAGGGTCAGGCACAACATAGAAGAGAAGCAGTTTGGCGAAGCAGTGCGCGAGATCAGACTTTTAGACGGCGATGAGCTACTTAAAAACAACGTTGCGGTATTGACCTTTCAGATCTCTGGACCAGGCACGTTTACAGGATCTCCCTTGCCCTTTCAGTACGGAAACGGAAGAGGCAACATATATCAGTGAGGGATTAAATGCAGAGGTTTGCTTTTAGAAAGAGTTAAGAGAGGATACTAATGACACAGAAACATCTCTTACTAGCCCTGGGCACCACAGGTGGTGAAGTGGGACTTGCTTTAAAGCAGCAGATGGCCCAACGGCCCATCAAAGATTTTTATTACAAGATCTGCTACATGGATACGTCGGACTCACTCAGAAGAAATGGTAAAGTTGCCGAGAACGAGTTTATTCATCTCACAGTGAACGAACGTTTTATGCAGAATGCTATTACAGGTGTCGCAGGCAAAAATGCATTGCTCGACGATCTGCTGTACCCCAACGTGCCACCGCCGCCACCGACCGGCAATGGCGCAGGCAACATTCGCTACTCAGCCGCAGCCATCCTCACCGTAGCAGCAGTGCGAGATGCGATTCGCCGCAAAATCTCAAACTTTATAGATCAGCTCGCCGTTATGGGCGACAAACGGCGTGACATCTCATTCGCCATCCTGGTCAGCGCAGTCGGCGCGACCGGCAGTGGAGCCGTCGAATTGTTGCTTCCACTCGTCCTTGAGGCTGCCGGCAATGCAGGGATTAACAAACCCAATTGCGATATTATCATTCTACATCCCATGATGAATGAGACGAATCCACTTCTGCTGGCAAATGCAGAGGCTCTGTATGCAGAGATCGCTGCCGGATATAGTGATCCGCTCAACCAGCGCTACAATGGCCGTCGCCTGGTTATTGGCAGCGGTGGGCAGGCCTACACAATGGATAGTCTTGCCGATCTTGAAAAGACTGCCGCCACGCTCATCCGTCTCACCACTGATCCTCTCTCAGGAATCACGCAGGAGTATTGGAACAGTCTGCCAAATCGGCACGTCTTACGCGAGCTTGAGACAGAGACCTCGCTACCCACCCATTTGTCATCTGCCACCCCCATTACCATCGGCTTTGGCGACCTGGGGCAACAAGTAATTCAGGTTGATACGGCACGCCTTATTAGCCGCTTTGTGCTCGGTCCAGTGCAACAGGATAGAACAGAAAAACCTATCAACACGCTAGTGACGCTGCTGAACTTTCTGCGTGGAAGCGACAACGACACTCAAAGGAAGCTTCTTCTGGAAGAGTTGACTGCATACATTCGCAGCAGACTAGCAATTCACTCGCTCTCCGAAACAGGCTTGAGGCGCTTGAACGCGTTACAACAGGCAGATACACTGAGGCAAACGTACCGCATCGATCGAGAAACCATCCAGCAAGAAGGTGCGAGGCAGATACCCCAGTTCGCCAGGCAGCTCTACACACAGATTATCGAGAGCTTACGCCTCGAACGTGCAAAGTATATCGTTGCTGACTATGGTGGCCCACTCTGTCAAGACACAGAAATAGGTTTCGATAAGAGCTACTTTTCTCCTTTTCACTCTTGTATTCTCAACACCGTTGGATCAGACCTTGTGAAAATACACTTCGGCTGGCGTC
>JAABUQ010000868.1_pt1 | contig 69350 bp, 67 predicted proteins | sample 5560001 | NCBI WGS metagenome assembly JAABUQ01 (sample SAMN10711888, study PRJNA513371) | rock metagenome | isolation source: Antarctica rocks | place: Antarctica: Victoria Land, Finger Mt nord | collected 2015-12-18
CCATGACGGCGGGACTGGGTGAGGGCAGCATGGCTCCGGCATGCCGGATGATTGCCTCCGTCCGCCAGAATGCTCGCCAGGTGCTCGGACGTGCTGCCTACGCCGCCTGAAAAGGGCCAAAGTCGAGACGGTGATTTACCTGGCCGATCCGACCTGGACCACGCAACAGGAGCAGTACTGGTGGAGCATCACCAACCCGGATGGCTCGGCGCGCCCGGCCTACGCGGCGTTGAGACGGTTCTTCAACCGATAGAATCGGATGCGGCCGGACGCGCGTAGCAGGCGTGCTCCCACTGCCGCGCGAACCCGAGCTTGGCGTACAGCGCGACGGCCGCGGCGTTGTCGGCCTCCACGAACAGCATGGCTGACGGCCGCCCCCGGGCAGCGATGCGCGCCAGCCCCGCCTGCGTCAGCAGCTGCCCAAGCCCGCGCCCGCGCTCGTCCGGGTCGACCCCGATGATGTAGATCTCGCCCGGCAGCGTCTCGTCACGGGGCAGCTTCACCCAGCAGAAGCCGAGCAAGCGCCCGGAGCCGGTCTCCTCCGCGAGCAGCAGATCCTGCGGGTCGAACCACGGCTGTTCGAGCCGGGCCTGCACGTCGCTGGCGTCCCACTGGCCCTGCTCCGGATGTCCGGCGAAGACGCGGTTGTGCAGCTGGAGCCACGGGTCGGCGTCCTGGCCCGGCTCGAACGCGCGCAAACGGACACTTCCGGAACCGGGAGCAGGCACGTCCGGTGGCGCGGGCAGGCGTTCGGCCGGCAGCAGCAGCTGGAGGAGCACGCGCTCGGACGCGTAGCCCATCCGTTCGGCCAGGCGGCGCGCCGTCGGCAGGTTGCCGTAGGCCCAGAGGTGCATCTCGTCAGCGCCCTCCTCGTGCGCCAGATCCGACATGCCCTGGACGAGCCGCGTCCCCAGGCCGTGGCCCCGGTAGCTCGGGTGGACGACGAGCTCGGCGGTGAGCCGGCAGGGCCGATTGGGCGCCCGGGTGTGGTAGGTGTCGCAGTGGGCCGCGCCCACCACGGCGGCGCCCTGCCACAGGACGAGCGCGGCGCACCGGTCGTCGCCACGGATGAGGCGGAGCCACTTGTGCTCGCCGAAAGGGGTGACGCCGCCGTCGACCGCGCGGGCCGCCCGTGCCACCTCGTCGATCTGCGCCTGGAGGTCCGACGTCAGCCGGCGGACGGCCTCCAGTCTGGCCGGCGAGGCGGCGGGGCCGCGGCGCTCGTGCTCGGGCTGATCCTGTGCCGGTACCTTGATCAAAACGATCAAACGCTGGACGTCAGGCGTGCGCCAGGGCCGGCGCGGGTGTGTGCACCGCCGCGCCGGCCACGGCGTTGGCGATAGCCGAGCCCATCTCGCGCGTCGACACCGTCGGCTCGCCCGGGCGGGCAATGTCCGGCGTGCGCAGGCCGCGCGCGATCACGTCGTCCACCGCGCCCGCCACCGCCTGCGCCTCCGCCTCGAGGTTGAGCGAATAGCGGAGGAGCATCGCCAGACTCTGGATGGCCGCCACCGGGTTGGCCCGGCCCTGGCCCGCGATGTCGGGCGCGGTGCCGTGGATCGGCTCGTAGATGCCGCGGTAGCCGCCGTGCGGGTTGCGCAGCTCGCCGATGCTGGCGCTCGGCATCAGCCCCATCGAGCCCGCCAGGGCCGCCGCCTCGTCCGTGAGAATGTCCCCGAACAGGTTGTCCGTGACGATGACGTCGAACTGCGTGGGCCGGTACAGCAGGTGCATGGCCAGGGCGTCGGCCAGGATGGCCCCGAACTCGACGTCGGGGAACGACTGCGCGACCCGCGTGGCGACGTCGCGCCACAGCCGGGAGGTCGCCATCACGTTCTGCTTGTCGGCCACGTGCAGCCGCCGGCGGCGGCGGCGGGCGAGCTCGAAGGCGACACGCACCGCGCGCTCCACCTGGGCCTCGGTGTAGGCGCAGGTGTCGACGGCGCGCCACGCCCCGGCCGCGTCCTGCCACAGCTTCTTCGGCTTGGCAAAGTAGGTGCCCGCCACCAGCTCGCGGACGAAGAGCACGTCAGTACCCTGGACAATCTCGGCCTTCAGCGGCGAGAGGTGGACCAACGCCGGGTGCATGCGCGCTGGTCGCAGGTTGGCGAACGTCTCGAGCCCTGACCGAAGGCGCAGGATCCCCTGCTCCGGCCGCACCGTGGCGCGCGGGTCGTCCCACTTCGGCCCGCCCACGGCGCCGAAGAGCACGGCGTCGCTGCGCCTGGCGAGAGCGAACGTCGCCGGGCGCAGCGCCGTGCCAAAATCGTCGATGGCCGAGCCACCGATCTGGTCCTCCGTGAGCTCGAAGTGGTGGCCGAAGCGCCCCTCGACCGCCCTGAGCACCTTGATCGCCTCGGCGATGACCTCGGGCCCGATGCCATCGCCCGCCAGGACCAGGATGCGCACCCGCGGCGCATGAGAGTTGGAGGAGGAGGAAGAGGAAGGTCGGGGGCTCATGGTATCCAGCGGACAAGAGGTGAGAATGGCTGAGCCAGATCGTACAGTACCCCGGCTCGCAGGTCTCCGGGTTGCATACATGGCGAGTGACCGGCGTTTGGCAGGGCAAGGCCGGGCGTGGTGAGCCTATGGCGCTACGCTGCGGCCCACGGCCTGACGAACCACGCCGCGGCACTGTCTGTTTGCAGCTGTTCGCGCTGATCGGTTCACCGACGGCCTGGCGGCGGGCTATCTGCTCCCACTGCCGCGCGCATCGCCCATCAGCTGCGCGGCCGCCTTCTGTGGCAACCCGGCTCGGGCACGCAGCTATAGCATGGGCGGGTGGCTCTTGCGCACCCCCAGGTGGTTAGAGACTCGGCCCAGGCTTACGCCGCCTATCTGGACCAGTCGATCGGATCAGGAAGGCTCCGGTCCCCGGGGCAAGAAGCCGCCCATGCGCTGCGGGATTCGATCCAGAACCTCCTACAGGCGCCGGACAGACCGTGGACCGCGAACGTGTGGTTCGCGGCCGCCATGCTCGCGCGCTGCGATGCCAACGACAGGGCTACCCTGGTGAATCAGTGGGCGCTGGGTATCGGCAATGACGCCGCGCCCGTGATCGTCATGGGCACGGAGCACGCCTACGACGTGGACAAAAGCCCGGCCGGGCTGGCGCTGGAGAGCTGTGCCAGCGTGCTCCTGTGGCTCGCTGACGGCGGGCCTGAGCTGGCACGGTGGATCGCCCAGGACGACACGTGGGTAAAGGGCACGGGCGGGCGGGCGTACCATCGCCATCCATCCGACCACTACCGTGTCGCCAGTGGCCAAACCTGGTCCACAGTAGCCCGCGTGCTGGGAGTCCCCCTGGAGGAGCTGGGTGAGCTGTCCTATCAGGTGGAGCGGAGCGCTCATCCGGCGCGCGCCGCCTCACGCGGCGCTCCGCCAACGCGAGAACGGCTTGCCTTCCTGGTAGGTCTTCTTCGTACCTTCCGGACATCCGCTCGGGTGCTGATCCTGCACGGCAAGACCCACACAGCGAGTAACGACTGGGCGGCTTGCAACCGGAGTCTCACCATGACGTTCCTGGACCAGGCCGTTCTCTCAGCGCCCGAGACCTTACCTATTGGCATGGCGTCGATCCGACGCTGGACGAATGGCGATCGGACCGTCTTCCACACGTGGGCTCTGAACAGAGGGGCGCTCGCCCGGAGCGGCGCGCCTGACGCGTACGAGGACCAGTTGGCCAAACTGGTCGCGTCGGCGCTGCAGCCGCAGAAGGCGACTACGTTGGAGGGCCACACACCCAAACCGGCCGGCGCAGACCACTGTCTGGATGCGTGAGCGAGGTCACCAGGTACGCTGAAAGCTCGACGAGCAGATCGTCGACGTAGATAGGTGCGCTCTGTGCTGAGCCGAGCGCGACCGTGTTGGTTCAGTCTGAAGCCCACCGCCTGTCCCGGCGCCCGTGGGTCAGGAGCCTGTGGACGTGGTCGATGCAACTGACTGTTCCAGTCCAGGGTGAAGGCGTCGCAGCGGCCGTCGCGGAGCAGGCCAGCGCCGGCATCCAGGGCGCCGCGCATGACACTCCGTGAGCTCAGCCCAGGCAGGCGAGGAAGACCGCGGCCGGATCGCGGGATCGCGGCTCCCCGGACAGGAGTGCCAGAGCGTGCGGCACAGCCTACAACCTCTGCGGGGACAGCGCCGGAACTGCTGCCTATTACGCTAGCCCCCGACTCTTGCTCCCCTACCTGCTTAGCCGGTCGTGGTGGTCACGCCCTGCTTGTTCATGAGCGACCGCAGCTCCGTGCCCACCTTCTCCATGGGCTCCTCGGCCGCCTGTTCTCGGTAGCGGTTGAAGTTCTTGCGACCCATCTCGTTCTCGTCCAGCCACTTGTGGGCGAAGGTGCCGTCCTGGATCTCCTTCAGCACCTGCCGCATGCGCTGCTTGACCGACTCGTCGATGATGCGCGGGCCCGAGACGTAGTCGCCGAACTCGGCCGTGTCGCTGATGCTGTAGCGCATGCGCTGCATGCCGCCCTCGAACATCAGGTCCACGATCAGCTTCATCTCGTTGAGGCACTCGTAGTACGCGACCTCCGGCTGGTAGCCGGCCTCCACCAGCGTCTCCCAGCCCGCCTTGATGAGCGAGGTGATGCCGCCGCACAGGACTGACTGCTCGCCGAACAGGTCGGTCTCGGTCTCCTCTTTGAAGGTGGTCTTGATCAGGCCGGCCTTGGCGCTGCCGATGGCGTTGCCGTAGGCGAAGGCGAGCTCCCAGGCCTTGCCGGTGGCGTCCTGCTCGACGGCGATCAGCGACGGGACGCCCTTGCCCTCGACGAACAGCTCGCGCATGCGGTGCCCGGGCGCCTTGGGCGCCGCCATCCAGACGTCGACGCCTTCCGGCGGGACGATCTGCTTGAAGTGGATGTTGAAGCCGTGGGCCCACACCAGGCTCTTGCCGGGCTTCGCCTGCGCGAGGATGTGGTCCTGGAAGATGCGGCGCTGCTTCTCGTCAGGGACCAGCATGACGATGACGTCGGCCTGGCCGGCGGCGTCGGCCACCTCGGCCACCGGCAGCCCGTCGCGCTCGGCCTTCTCCCAGGACTTGGACCCCTTGTACAGGCCGATCATGACGTCCAGGCCGGAGTCGCGGGCGTTCAGCGCGTGCGCGTGGCCCTGACTGCCGTAGCCGATCACGGCGATGCGCTTGCCCTCGAGCGGGTCGATGGGCGCGTCAGCTTCGGTGTAGATGTGCGCGGTCATTGGCTTCTCCTATCGTAGCGGTCAGCCGTCAGCTATCAGCCGTCAGCTATCTGGACTATGCACGCCCGCTCATCCTGAGCTTGTGGTTCGACAGGCTCACCATGAGCGGGTCTTGGCGGGCTCACCATGAGCGGCCTTTGCTGATCCATGAACAATGCAGACTAGGTGATAGCTGATAGCTGATAGCTGATAGCTGATAGCTAGCTCACAAGCTGCAGTTTGTCGCTCTTGTCGGCGCGGGCGAGGGGCTGGCCGCGCGTCATGGCCACGACGCCCGTGCGCACCAGCTCTTTGACGCCGTACGGCCGGAACAGCTCGATGAGGCTGTCCACCTTCTCCGTCGGCCCCGTCACCTCGACCATCAGGGAGCCGACCGCCACGTCTACGATACGTGCCCGGTACAGGTCGGCGATCTGCATCACCTCGGCGCGCTGGCCACCGGCCTTGGCGCTCACCTTGACCAGCGCCAGCTCCCGCTCCACCCGGGCGTCCTCGCTCAGGTCGCTCACCTTGCGCACCTCGACCACCTTGTAGAGCTGCTTGATCACCTGCTCCACAGCCGAGCGGGCGCCGTCGACCACCATGGTCAGCCGCATGATGCCCGCCTCGTTGGTCCGGCCGATGCTCAGGCTCTCGATCGCGAAGCTGCGCTGGCGGAACAGGCTGATCACTCGGTTCAGCGTCGCCGACCCCTCCTCGATCGTGGCGACAAGCGTGTGCTTCGCCATGGTCAGTCTCCCTCTGGACTCGGCGCCGCGCCAACCAGGACCCGCTCGGCGTCCCCGAGCTGCCCCGCCCCGGCGTCCTTGTCCGCGTCGTACGGGGTGTCAGGGAGTACGTCGCCCAGCGCCGTGCCGCCCAGCACCCACGGGTAGACGTCCTCGTGGCGTGCCACCCTGAACTCCACGATGGCCGGGCCCGAGTACGTCCGGGCCGCGCCGATCGCCGCCGCCACCTCGTCAGGGCGGGTCACCCGCCAGGCCGGGATGCCGTACGCCTGGGCCAGCTTGACGAAGTCGGGCGCGCCGGCCAGGTCTACTTCGACCAGGTTGCCCCCGTACTGGACCTGCTGCTGCTGGCGGACCATGCCGAGATACTCGTTGTTCAACAAGGCGATCTTGACCGGCAGCCGGTTGACCGCCAGGACGGCGAGCTCCTGCATGGTCATCTGGAAGCACCCGTCGCCGACCACGCACCAGACCTCCTTCTCCGGTCGCGCGTACTGGGCGCCAATCGCGGCCGGCAAGGCGTAGCCCATCGTGCCGAGGCCGCCAGACGTCAGCCAGGAGTACGGCTCGTCGTACTGGTAGTGCTGCGCCGCGAACATCTGGTGCTGGCCGACGTCGGCCACCACTATCGCCGCGCCACGGGTCAGCCGGTAGAGCGACTGAAGCACCTGCGGCTGGTACAGCTCAGGGGTGCTGTCCGGGTAGCGCTTCGGCGGGTAGGCGGCGCGCCAGGTGCCGATCTGCTCCCGCCAGGGCGCGTGGTCTCGGACCGCGCCGGCGTTCACTTCCGGCGTCAGCTTGCGGAGCACGCGCGCCACGTCGCCGACGATCGGCACGTCGACCCGGACGTTCTTGCCGATCTCGGCCGGGTCGATGTCGATGTGGACGATCTTCGCCTGGGGGGCGAACGCCGCGAACTTGCCACAGGCACGGTCGTCCATGCGCATGCCGATGCTGAGCAGCAGGTCGGCGTTGTGGACAGCGTAGTTCGCGTGGACCCAGCCGTGCATGCCGAGAAAGCCCAGGGAGAGCGGGTGGCTCTCTGGGAAGCAGCTGATGCCCAGCAGCGTGGTGATCACCGGGATGTTGGCGCGCTCGGCGAACGCACGCAGCTCGTCCCAGCCGGCCGAGAGCAGGACCCCCTGGCCGGCGATGATGACCGGGCGCTCGGCCTGCTCGATGAGGCGGGCCGCCCGCTTGACCTGCTGCATGTTCGGCTCGTAGGTCGGCTGGAAGCCGGGCAGGTCGACGCTCTTGGGGTAGCCGTGCCACTCCGCTTCGGCCAGCAGCACGTCCTTCGGCACGTCGACGTGCACCGGGCCAGGGCGCCCATGCCGCGCCAGGTGGAAGGCCTCCTTCATCACCCGCGGGATGTCGCGGGCGTGGCGGACGAAGAAGTTCTGCTTCGTGACTGGGATGGTGATCCCGGTGATGTCGGCCTCCTGGAAGGCGTCAGTGCCAATCATGTTGGTGGCAACGTTGGCAGTGATCGCCACCATCGGGACGGAGTCCATGTTGGCGGTGCAGATGCCTGTCACCAGGTTCGTGGCGCCGGGGCCGCTCGTCGCGAAGCAGACGCCCACCACCCGATCCTGCCCCTGCTGCCTCGTGCCGGCGGCGGCGCGCGCATAGCCGTCAGCCATGTGGGCAGCGGCCTGCTCGTGGCGCACCAGGACGTGCCGCAGCGCGGGGAATTCCGGCAGCACGTCGTACAGAGGCATGATGGCGCCGCCGGGCAGCCCGAAAATGGTGGAAACCTGCTCGTCCACCAGAGATTGACAGATCGCTCGTGCTCCGCTCAGTCGCATGGCTAGGCCCCGTTCGTGCGTTTCGCGCCCCGTTGCGCCGTCTTCCGGGCTGGCCGCGGCCAGCCGATCGTTGTCGCCAGTCTAGTCTCTCGCCTGGTGACGGGACGGGGCTCCATTGCGCCCGCGGTACCACCCGCCTTGACGCGGCGCACACGGGGCCCGTGCCGCGAGAAAGTACAAAAGACCCCGCCTCCTACAGAGGCGAGGCCCTTCATCCGGATCCCGCGGTACCACCCTGCTCGGTGCGCTCGCCGGCGGCTGGCTGCCGTCGGCAACGCGTCCACTCTCGGCGGTTCTATCGGCCGCCACCCCGGCCCAGGTTACTGACCCTTTGCGTTTGGGGTTCACCTGGGCGGCTCTGGGGCGAGTTCGAGGTCTGGACTGCGCCGGCTCACACCAATCGCCGGTTCTCTGGAGCGGTCTCGTGACCCGTACTACTCCCCGTCAACGCCTGTCTATCTGGAATTGTGCCAACACTCTACACGGGATGCGCAGAGCTTTCAACAGGTCAACTCACCTCGGGTGTGCGGCAGAGTTTTGCGTAGACGTCGCTCCTCGTTCTCGCGAGCGGGCGGATCCACCTGGAGAAGCCAAGTCGCGCGCAAAAGTACGCCGCACACCCACTCACCTCACTCAACTTGTAACTACTCACGCTGACGAGTAAGGGGGACTACGGGAGCGACGGAGGCGCTGGATATGCCGGGATGGCGCTCATGCGTGAGGTGGTGGCGGTACTCACGCATGCGGGGTTGGAGCGGGTCCGGGCGACCATCGCTGAGCTCCAGGCGCTGGTGGCCCGCTTGGAGGCGCGGAAGCCGCGGCCGTTCTTGCGCCGACGGGGGGTGGCCGCGGGTATGACGCCGGGTACGTGGTGGCGCGGATCGTTCTTGTCCCGCTGAGCGAGCTGCTGCTCCCCGGTCGCGGAGCAGCCCCGCGGGTTCAGTCGGCCGCTCAGCCCGCAGCCCATGGAGGTCGTCTCCTACGCCGTCGCCACCTGCCCACCTGCCAGGCCGAGCTGAGCGGGGGGACGGAGCGCAGGCGCAAGGAGCTGCTGGACCGAGCTGCTGGCGCAGGTCGCGCTGTGGCGCACCGAGTTCCGCGTACCAATCTCACCGGCGATTGAACCCCATCTCAATCAGTCAGTCAGCCTCAGTAACATCCGCTAGCCCAGTGACAGCCGCGACGACAGGGGTAGGTATACCCAGTCGCGACATCCCCGCGGCCGCTCGACGCTGGCCCGGTCCTGCCAAGGGCAGCGGGACAATCCTCTGGCGGGCCACGACGGCCTTTGAACTGAACACGAGCTTCCAGCTGGCAGGTAACCGATCACGGACAGCCTTGATCCGCTGCGTTATCGCTGGCTTGCTCACCCCCTCAGCGTGGGCCAATTCGGCTCTGGAACGCCCCTTGGCGTTCTGCAACAGGACGCGATAGGCCGCGAACAGATCGTCGCTCGTGACAGGGGCGCCGTGTCGAGGCGGAGGGGTAGGAAAGTCAGACAAAGGTTTGGTGGTATTCCATGGGATACGTCCACCCGGCGCTCATGAAGCCACGCCTTTACCTTTGGCAGTTGTCGCCACGCGGTCCAACAAGGACCGTGCCAGTGCCGCTGCGAGCGGCGGCTGTCCTGAGTTTTCGCGCGATAAAGGAGAAGCCCACAGAGCGCGCAAAGTGCGAGCGAGCCGGTAAGCCGTGGCGTGCGCTCGGACGGCAGCCTGGCGCGATCGGCACTTCTGTCCCGGTGGTGGACGGCTCGCAACCCCTGAATTTGGACTTCCCGCCCGAACTCGACGTTGCCGCGGCCGAGCTGGCGCCGCAATTGCTCTGTGCGCAGGACGCGCAGCAAGTCCAGCACTTTGGTATGGCGTGCCTTGTCCACGAGGAATGCTGCCGACTTCAGCGGAAGCTTGTGCGCCTGCAGAGTCTCAATCAACCGGCGGTCCCCCGGAGTCTCTGGGCCGTACTGGTCAATCCGGGCCGCACGTTCCTGAAGAAGGCGCTCGTTCTGGCCCTTGCGACCAACTCTAGCGACGAGCCTGAGCGCACAAGGCCGGCACTGTACGTAAAGCTGACCGTCGGCGGTCTCGGTGATGCGTGGTCGCTTGTCGACCTGTCGAGGCTCGGCCTTGCGTAGGCTGTTGACTTTCCACCGAGGCAGCATCCGACTCTGTTTGCAGTCCGGGCACGTCACTAAGACCGTGCTAGTGCACTTCCGATGAACAAATACACCATTTATGGGGTCGTAAGACCCCCAGTGAGCCGCGTTGGCAGGCGGGTATTGGCGGCCACATACCGTGCAGCGGGCTTTCGGTTTCCGAAGGTGAGCGAATCTCGTCTGCCAAAACGCTGAGACATCCTGACGGATGGCCTCCAGGTCACACGGATTCGTCCCGTCAAACTGGGCAAGCCGTCCGACGGTTTGCAGGCGTGGTACCGCGCCGGTCCTAGCAAATCTGGCCCAGGATGGTCCGAGGCCGGCAGCGCGAGCGAGCGCCGTGTAACCACCGTGCCGCTGTGCAAGCGCCGCTACCCAGGCACGCGCAGCGGTCCCAGCAACTCGGAGCCATTCGCTTACCCTGTGGCGGTCATTCGCTTACCCCCGCGCTGCAAGCTCCGACGCCAGAAGCGACGATGAGCGGATCATGCCCCAGCTCCACCGCCAAGGCCCCTATACTCTTATTTGCTACTCAAACGAGCGGCGGGAGCCGCCACACGTCCATGTCCGCGGCCCAAAGTACCCCCACGCCAAGTTCTGGCTCGACGCCCCTGTCAGCCTGGCCGATCCTGGCGGCGACAATGCCCGCGAGCTGCGGGCCATCCGTGAGATCATCCTCGCTCATCAACAGCAGATCCTGAACGCCTGGTATGAGCACGCGCGCAAGAAGCATCCGCCGCCTCAACCGTGACGAGAGCGGCCGGTTCATCACCGACAAGACCGGCCGCCTCGCTAATGCGCGGCGCCTGTTAGGCGTTGACACGCCCAAGCGCCCCCGCGACCTAGGGGACATGCCTATGACTCTGGAGAAGCGCGTGCGCGTCGCCGATGTAGACCGTGCCATCGCGGCCCACGTGCATGACCGCTTTCTATGGCTGACTCTCGCTGACCAGCGGCGGCTGGGTGTCCCGCTGGGCAAGTTCCCCGACTTGGCCGAGATCGATCCGGCCAAGCTCCAGCACGCCGAGATCGAGGACGAAGGCCAGACGGTCTACTTGCCGGACGTACCGGAGTGGATCTACGTGCCGGCTCTCCTGGGCTACCCACCCGACTGAACCACCCCGCTGGGACTCTAGCGCAGGACCCGCGCCGCGTTGGCAAGCACACGCGTGGCTGACCCCTCGCCGCCAGAAGGGTGGTGGCTACCCCAGCGCTACGAAGGGTCCTGGCGTGTTTGGGCACGAGGGATGCCGGCGAGCCAAGGGCTCGCTCGCTCGCACCACGTTCAGCGCCAGGTGCTGGTACCGCTCCGGCTGGATGCGCGGCCGCGGTCACCCAACTTGTCTTTACTTGACTCGACTCGACTCAACTCTCCGCCTTCTTTGGATAGTACGGCTCGCCGAGAGTCAGCATGAGGCGGTTCGCCCAGGCGAAGAAGGCGCCGGCTTGCATGACGTCCAGGATCTCGAGATCGCTCAGGCCAATCTGCCTCAGGCGCTCGACGTGCTCCGTGGTTGCCGTCGGCGGGGTGCTCGCCAGGGCGACGGAGACAGCCACCACACCCGTCCACCGCTCGTCGAGATGGAGGTCAGTCCCTGGCGCGACGCCGTCGCGGAGCAGACGATCGACGTCCTCGGTGCGCTTGCTCAGCTGGGCAGCGAGGCGGGCGTGGACGGACGCGCAGTAGATGCAGCCGTTCAGGCGCGACGTCGCGGCGGCGCTGAGCTCGCGCTCGGCTCGCCGCGCTCCGCCGGGGGTGTAGAAGATGCCCTTGTCGGTGGCCGTTCTCTCGGTGAGGACGTCGACGTTGTAGGCGAGCAGGCGGAAGTACCGGGAGTTGCCCCTCGACCCCTCCAGGGCGGCGGCCTGTTGCGGGGTGGCGTCCTCCAGCGCCAGCGGCTCCAGCCATGGCGCCCACTCGAGCTGCTCCACCGTGAAGGCCTTCGGCCGCGCCAGGCTGGCGTCCGGGCGGAGCACCCGGGCAGCGGGCGCCACCCCGGCCGGCGCGGGACTGGCCGCGGCGCCGACCCCGTTGGCGGCCGCCGCGGCGAACGGCGCCTCCCGGTCGGTGGCGCGGCCGAGGAGCCGGAGGCCAGCGACCACGCGCACCTGGAAGCTCACGAAGGCGATGGTCTGCGCCAGGGTGACAATCTCCTGTGTCGACAGCCCGGCACCGGCCAGGCTCTGCAAGTGGTCAGGGCGCGCCTGAGACGGCCGGGTGGCCAGCAGGTCGGCATGGGCCAGGAGCGCCTGGAGGCGGGTCGCCGCGGCGCCACCGGAAGGGGCGGCAGGACGGCTGCCGCCCGCGGCCTCGGCCTGGGCAACGATCTCCGGGCCAGCGCCGACGCGGATCAGCCGCTGGCGATAGTGGGCGGCCGCCTCTCTGGCGCCATGGACCGTCGCTACGTACAGGGCCGTGGCGAACCGCTCGACCGGGGTCAGGCCACCCGCCTCGGCAGGGTCGAACAGCGCCCGGTAGCTGCCCTGGGCGTGGCGGGTGGCTTCTGGGCGCTGGGCGCGCAGCTGGGCCAGGGGCGAGTCAGCAGTCGCCGGGATCCCGGCGAGCTGGGCGATGACGTCCGCCTCCGGCGCGCTCGCATTCTCGGCCGCCGCCGAGTCGATAGTGGTCGTCGACTGAGTCATGCTCATCTTTTCTCCGGGGCTCCACACGGGGCTGAGTAAGCGATTAGCCGAGTCGATTACTCGACACACGATACTGAACACTAGGCGACGCTGGACCGCCCAGTCAAGCAGTCACGGAGCGACGTTGAATAGCAGACGTCGTCGTGTCCATGCGTTCAAGGTGGGACTGTCCCTGGCCAGTCCACATCCGGGGTGAACTTCAGAGCCACCCTGAAAGAGCATCCATCGTGGCGTCGGCGTCGTCAAGGTGCAGGTTGTGACCAGCCTGAGGTTGGACGCAAATCTCGTAACCCTGTTCGATGAGCTGTTGCTGGGGATACCCCGGCATCAGCGGGGATTCCGCTGCTAAGACCACCAGGGACGGGACCGGGGGCGGGACCTGCGTGACATGGCGCTGACCGACCAGCCTGCCCAGCTTCGGCAACATAGTGGCATCCCACCGCTCGTGGCTGTGCTGTGCTCGGACCAGATTTTCTCGTCCCCGGCCCGGGTTCAACCCGGCAAGCTCGTCCAGCGAGTACGGCGAACCGTCCGGATGTTCGCCGACGTTGGCATGCTGCGCGGCCTCATCGAAAGCAGAGGGTACGAACCAGGCGGGATCGAGGTAGATCGCCCGCTTGGGCTGTAGACGCTCGACGGCCTCAATGAGGACTACGCCGCCCAGGGAATGTCCGACGACCACGTCCAGACCACGAGGCAGCGTCTCGACAAGGTCGTCGGCGAAGTCGGAGATTTCGTAAGAGTCGACGTGCGGACTCTCACCGTGACCTCGGAGGTCCACTCCGATGACAGTGTAGTCACGAGCTGTCAGGCGGTCGGTTAGGTCGTGGAACATGCGATGGTCGCCGCTGACCCCGTGGATCAGCGCGATGCGTTTGCTTCCGCCGCCGTACTGCTTGGTGTGTAAGAGCACTGCTGCTTCCTCCTGATGATGTAGTTGCAATCCTGCCGCCTTGAACGCGCGCCACGTCCATGTCCGAGCCTGACGCGAGCGCCGCCACGACTGCCTGCGACCGGGGTAAGGAGGCTGAGCCATGGCCTATTCGATCGCGGCTCCCACGACGACAACGTTTGAGCAGCCCAATCTGGCCACGGGGGCCATTGGTCTGGCCGGCCAACTCGTGTAGGGGGGGAATAGTGAACACCGGAAGCGCTGAGCCCAATTTGTCGACCTCGACTACCGTCTACGCTTCAGGGCCACCCCCGCGCCTCTCGCGCCGACGCTTCCTGTCGTGGGCCACGGCCGGCGCCGCGAGCGCCACGGGCTTGCTCGTCGTGGCATGTGGCCCGTCGCTCAGCCCGCTGGCGCCCACCGCGGTGTCAACGTCGGCGCCAACCTCGGCGCCCGCCCCGACGCCGGCCGCCGCACCCACCGCGGCGCCCGCTGCGCCCACCGCACCCGCTGGTGACGCGGCAACTCCTACCGCGGCTGCGGCGCCGAAGCCGACCGTCGCACCGGCGGCCAAGCCCAAGCCGACCGGGCAGGTGATCGTGGGACTCTCCCAGGAGCCGACTGTCTTCAACCCACTCATGGCGCACATCGAAGTCGACGAGGGGCTCCACCACAACGTGATCGACCCGCTCTGGGGGTCGACGAGAAGGGCGCCTACTTCCCGGTGCTGGCAACCGAGGTTCCGAGCCTCCAGAACGGCGGTGTCTCCCAGGATGGGCTGACGTGGCGCGTCAAGCTGCGCGACGACCTGGCGATCCTGCCCATGTTCCAGTACGGCTTCATCGAGGGCACCAAGAAGGGCTTGCTCGGGTACGTCAACAACCCGAACGTCGTGTCCAACGCCTGGAACATCCGCCCGTGGCGGTGGCAGGCGTAGGAGTAGCAGATAACCGACTGGGTGGCCGGGTTAACTGCCCGGCCACCCCGCGGGGGTTGGCATGATCCCCTACCTGGTGCGGCGGCTACTTCAGAGCGTCGTGCTGCTCGTCGTCGTCTCGATCGTGGGATTCGCGGTCCTGAACCTGGCGCCGGGCGGGCCGCTGGCCGCCTACGCCCTCAATCCGGCCATGACCCAGGCTGATCGGGATCGGTTGGCCCATCAGATGGGGCTTGATCAGCCATTGCCGGTGCAGTACGGGCGCTGGGCGTCCGGGCTCGTGGTCGGCGACTGGGGGCGCTCCTTCCGCGACTCGCGGCCGGTGCTGCCGTCAATCGCCGAGCGCGTCCCGGCCACTGTGGAGCTCATGGCGACCTGAACACTGCTCGCCGTGATCCTGGGGGTGTTGGTCGGGTTGCTGGGGGCGCTGCGCCGCTACTCGCTTTTCGACTACCTAGCGACGATCGGGGCGATGGTCGCTCTCTCGCTCCCGACGTTCTGGTTCGGGCTGATGGTGATCTTCCTGTTCTCGGTCAGGCTAGGCTGGCTGCCATCCGGCGGCATCATGACCGAAGGTGGCGGCTCCCTCCCCGACCGAGTTCACCACCTGCTCGCCCCCATGCTGGTGCTGGCGCTGGTGACGCTCGCGATCTGGGGCCGCTACACCCGCTCGGCGATGCTCGACGTCATTCACCAGGACTACATGCGGACCGCCCGCGCGAAGGGACTCTACGAATGGGCGATCCTGGTCAGGCACGGCCTACGCAATGCGATCTTGCCGCTCGTCACCCTCGCCGGCCTCCAGCTTCCGACGTTGTTCGGCGGAGCGCTCGTCACCGAGACCGTCTTCACCTGGCCCGGCATGGGGCGGCTCTTTGTGGACTCGCTCGGCTATCGGGACTACCCCATCCTGATGGGAACGCTGATGCTGACGGCGGTGTTCGTTTTGGCGGGGAACCTGGTCGCCGACCTGCTGTATGCCGCCGTCGACCCGCGCATTCGGGTGGACTAGCGAGGACGTCGGATGGCAGCTCGGTCGCTGGATGCGCCGCCTCGGGTTCCGGTGGGGGAGGCGGCCGGCCCGCGTCCAGGACGTCCCGTAGCCAGCCTCAGCCCGTCGCGACTGGCGGTGCGGCGCTTCCGGCGGCATCGCCTGGCCATCTTCGGCCTGGGCATGATCGTGGTGCTCGTACTCAGCGCAGCGGTCGGGCCCCTGCTGACCTTCAATCCCCTGTACATCGACATCAGGAACAAGTTCGCGCCGCCGCTGACCGGGCCGCACCTGCTCGGTGGCGACGAGCTGGGTCGCGACCTGCTCGCCCGCCTGCTGGTGGCCGGCCGCATCTCGCTGACCGTCGGTCTGGCGGCGATGGCGGTCAGCATGACGATCGGCACGCTGGCCGGCGCGATCGCCGGTTATTACGGTGGGGTGGTCGACGCGGTGATCATGCGGTTTGTCGACGCCATCCTCAGCTTCCCAACGATCTTCCTCTTGCTCGGCCTGGCGGCCTTCGTCACGCCGAGCCTGCTCACGATCACGTTGATCGTCGGTGTCACCGCCTGGATGGACGTAGCGCGCATCGTGCGCAGCCAGATCCTGTCGCTGCGGGAACGGGAATTCACACTCGCGGCCCGCGCCCTGGGAGCCACCAACTGGCACATCATCGGGCGTGAGCTGTTGCCCAACGCGATGGCGCCGATCGTCGTGGCGGCCACGCTGAACGTCGCCAACGCCATCCTGCTGGAGTCGTACATCAGCTTTCTCGGGTACGGCATTCAGCCCCCTGTGGCAAGCTGGGGGAACATGCTCAACAATGCCCAGAGCTACTTTGATACCGCCCCGTGGGTGGCGATCTTCCCCGGGCTCATGATCACGCTGTCCGTTACCAGCTTCAACTTCGTGGGCGATGGGCTTCGGGACGCGCTTGATCCGCGCCTCGGGCGCCACTAGACAGAAGTTCAGAACGGAGGACACACATGCAAACGGCAGATGTTGTGGTCGTCGGCGCGGGCGTCAACGGTCTCAGTACGGCCTTCCACCTCGCCAGGGCGGGTGTGCAGCGCATCGTCGTCGTCGAACGGCGCCACCTCGCCGCGGGCGCCACGGGAAAGAGTGGCGCTCTCGTTCGGATGCACTACACCAACGAGCCGGAGACCCGCCTGGCGTTCGAGAGCCTGAAGTACTTCCAGAACTGGGATGACATGGTTGGCGGGGAGTGCGGGTTCCAGCCAGTCGGCTTGCTCGTCTTCGTCCCGCCCGCGTTTCGCAACCACCTCGAGGTCAACGTCGCGATGCAGCGCACCATTGGCGTGGACGCCTGCGTCATCACGGCCGCCGAGGCGCAGCAGCTTGATCCGTCGCTAGACGTCTCGGACGTCAGCCACGTCGGCTACGAACCGGAGTCCGGCTTCGCGGACCCGAATGCGACGGCGTTCGGCTTCGCCCGCGCGGCGATGGACCGTGGCGTGGATATCCAGCTGGAGACCCCGGTCGTGCGCGTCCTGACCGAGGGTGGACGGGTCACCGGAGTCGAGACGTCGAACGGCACGATCGCCGCGCCCACGGTCGTCGTCGTGGCTGGAGCCTGGGCCAATCAGCTCTTCCAGCCGCTCGGCATCGACCTCGGGCTGGTACCGACCCTGGCGCGGATCGCCATCTTCCGCTGGGCGTTTGAGCGCGCCCCCAGGCAGATGACCTACATCGACTATGTGCACCACACCTGGGCGCGGCCGCACGACGGCACCGCGACGCTCCTCGGCGCCGAAGTCCCGCAGGACACGGACGTGCCGCGCGGTGATCCGAACCGGTACGTGGAAGCGGTCTCCCAGGAGTACATCGAGCTGTGCCGCGACAAGATTGCCAGGCGGTTCCCGGTTATGCGGCACAGCACAGTGCGCGGCAACTGGCAGGGGATCCTGATGATGAGCCCGGACGCGCGGCCGGTCATCGGCCGACTGCCCGAGTACGACGGCCTGTACTGCATGGCCGGCGACAGCGGCACCTCGTTCAAGACCAGCCCCGCCATCGGCAAGTGTCTGGCCGAGCTGATCACCGACGGCACGGCCGCCACGGTCGACCTGACGCCATTCCGGGCGTCGCGCTTCGCCGAGGGTAAGCTGTGGCGGGACGAGTTCGACTACGGTCTCGAGCGCGCGACCATCTCTCGCTAGTCGGTCCCGTTGCAGGGCCAGAAGTCCAGTGCGACCAAAACGCTGCTGTGTGGAGCAGCCACTGACCGAGACAATCATTGAGCACCAGACATTGTCGAGGCGCGCACGCTAGCCGAGCGGCCCCAGCCCGATGCCGGAGCCGGGCTCCGCCTTGAACCCAGCCACCGCGGTCGCATCGAAGCTCTGGGTCCGCGACGGTGCTAATTCGGCCAACTCGGGTGCCGGTATTCCGCTCACCACGTCGGCGACTGCGCGCCCCACCGCCGGCGCCAGCTGGAAGCCGCGTCCAGAGAAGCCAGCGGCGATCAGCAGGCCGTCGAACTCCGGTGCCGTCCCGACGAGCGGCACGCCATCGAAGGATTCGGCTTCCAGCCCGCACCAGCTGCGCGCGATGCGCTGCTCGCCCACTGCCGGCAGAACATCTGTTGCGACGGCCCAACTGCCGGCGACGCTGTTCTCCCGTACCTGGCAGTGGAGCCTCTGACCATCCTGCACAATGTCGGACGGCCAGCCACCGCCAATGAAGAACTCGCCACCAGGTAACTGCTTGAGTGAGAGCTGCCGTTCGATTCCGCTTAGGGTCGGCGCCAACACGCGCGGTCCGGGCGTCGTCAGTATCATCTGGAGCCCCCTGATCCGCAACGGTAGGTCGACGCCGACCGTCGCAGCCAGGCGCAGACTCCAGGCGCCCGCCGCGAGCACGACCCACTGCGCTGAGAGAGTGTCGTTCGTCGCTTGGACGCCGACGACGCGCCCACCTTTGGTCAGCAGCCGCTCGGCGCGTACGCTGTTGAGGTATCTGGCTCCGTAGCGCTGGGCGGCTGCCGCGAATGCACGCGTCGTGGCCGGCGGATTGGCCTGCCCGTCGTCGGGTGTATACGCCCCAGCAATGGCCGTGGACGTGATGCCTGGAGCGACGTCCCGCAGCGCATTTCTGTCGAGGATGCGTACGCCCATCCCGGCGGCTCGCTCACGTTCGACGCGCGCCTGGAGGGTGGGCAAGTCCGGCTCGCGCTCAACGATGTGGAGGTGTCCTCCCTGAACGAACAGAGTGGGTGCTCGGAGTTCCGCGGCGAGCCGCGGCCAGCGTTCGGCGGCCTTCATGGTCAGCGACCACTCACGGGGATCACGGCCCTGCTGCCGTACGCCCCCGGCGCTGGCCCAGGAGGCACTGGGCTCGGCGGCTGGCGTGACCTGCTCCATGACGTGTACGCGCGCGCCGCCGCGGGCAAGCCGCCGCGGGCAAGGTGGTAGGCAAGGGACGAACCAATCACCCCGCCGCCGATCACCACGACCTCACTAGCAGGTGCCAAGTTGTTCCTTTCTACCGGCTCGGGAGCGAGCCGCCGATCATAGGTCGCGGCGGGAGAAGGCGCGGGCGGCGGCGAGCAGCATCAGCGCTGTGTACCCGATCGACCAGTACAGCATGGCGGGGGCGACCGGTGCGTTGGAGAAGAAAGGGATGCCGCCCCGGGCCGCGCCGGTGGCGGCCAGCAGCGTCGGCGACTGCAAGAAGTACGAGGCGCCCCGCCACAGCGCGTCGCTCGGGATCAGCAGGCTGACAGCGGTGCCCAGGTTCTGCATGGTCGGGTTCGCGAGCACCCCGCCGAGCAGCTCGATCAGACCCGCGAGCCAGGCGAGACCGAGCAGCGTGAAGACGACAACCCCGTTGGCCAGCGTCGGCATCACCGTGCTGCCAAACAGGCTGACCGTCAGCAGGAGCGTCGTCTCGAGAATCATCAGCAGGATGGCCCGCGTCGGGTCTGGCACCTCGTAGCCGGCCATCAGGCGCGCCGCCAGCAGCACGACGCCGGTCATCACGACCACGTAGACGGCGACCATCAGCACGTACGCCAGCCAGCGGCCGACGATGAACTCCGCCCGGCGCATGGGCCGCGCCAGCACCGCGTGCAACGTGCCCGAGTCGATCTCGCCCGAGACCGAGCCCACCGAGAGGAAGAGCGCCAGGAAGCTGGCCAGGTAGTTGACGACGTAGATCCCGAACAGCGTCAACGTGGCGAACACGAAGCCGACCATCAGCCGCGCCTGACCGCCGCCCTGGTTCGACAGCGCCCAGTCGTACAGCAGGTGGAAGCCCATGATGAAGAGCGCCACGTAGCCCACGCTGATGACGACGCCGGCCAGGATCAGCCGGCGGCTGAACGCCTCCTGCAAGGTGAACCGGGCGATGATGAGCACGTTCACTCGTCGCGGCCCTCCACCAGGCTGACGAAGACGTCCTCGAGCGATTGGTGCGTGGGAACCAGGCCGTGCAGGCGGTAGCCAGACCGGATGACGGCCTCGGCGATGGCTGGCGCCACCTCCAGGTCCGAGACGCCCAGGGTGGCGGTGCTGTCGCGCGCGTCGAGGATCTCGCCGAACGGTCGCAGCGTGTCCAGCAGCTGCGCGTCCAGACGGTCGACAGTGACGCGCACTTCGGGCACGCCGCCCACCAGGTCGGCCAGCCGGCCGTTGCGGACCACGCGCCCGCGGTCCACGATGGCCGCCCGGTCGCACACCATCTCGACCTCGCTCAACAGGTGCGAGTTCAGGAAGACGGTCATCCCTTCGGCGCGGAGCGAGCGGATGAGGTCACGGACTTCGCGGCGCCCGATCGGGTCGAGCGCCGAGGTGGGCTCGTCCAGCAGGACGAGCGACGGTCGATGCAGGATGGCCTGGGCGAGCCCGATGCGCTGGGTCATCCCCTTGGAGTAGCCGCGAATGCGGTCGTCGCCACGCCCGGCCAGGCCCACCTGGCGCAGCACCTCGGGGATGCGCGCCCGCCGGTCGGCGGCGCTCATGCCCGCGAGCTGGCCGTGGAAGTCGAGCAGGAGCGACCCGGTGAGCCAGTCGTGGAAGCGGAAGTTCTCGGGGAGGTAGCCGATGCGCCGGCGCGCCTCGGGCTCGCCGGCCGGTCGACCAAACAGGCGCGCTTCGCCGCTGGTCGCCCGGACCAGGCCGAGCAAGATCTTGACGGTCGTGGTCTTGCCGGCGCCGTTCGGGCCGAGGAAGCCAAAGACTTCCCCGGCCTGAACCGCCAGCGAGAGGTCGTGCAGCGCGACCTTGGCGCCGTACTCCTTGCGCAGCAGGCGCGTCTCGATCGCGGGTGGCGAGGCCGAAGCGGACTCGGAAACGAGCGCTTCGGCCTCGCCGGCCGGCTTACTTGCCGAGGGGAGTGTGGTTGGCGACATTCAGGAGGTCGTCGGCCTTGAGCGAGCCCGCGAAGCCGTAGAGGTGACCATTCGCCTGGAGGATAGCCGCGCTGCCAATGCCCGAGTTGTCCCTCAGCAGGAGGCCTGGGTGGCCCTGAACCGTCGTCTTTTCCCAGTTCACCTGGTCGGTCGGGACGGGGATGGGCAGCGTGTTCTGCCAATCGCTGATGGCCCGGATCTGGTCGACCGTCTCTTTAGGCAGTCCGGGGAGCCCGAGCAGGAAGTCGCGCATCTCGGCGAGCGTCGCGTTCCCCTCGGCGCCCACTGTCACTTCGCCGGCCTCGACGACGACCAGCGCCTCGCGTGAGGTGGTGCCAGGCGCCTGATACTGGAGCATGGCCGCGGTCGGGATGCCGACGACGAGCGTCGCGCCGTCGAACTTCTGGGGGATGGCGACGCCCGCCTGGCCCTGGGACTGGAGATAGGCGCGCGCCTTGGCCGCCTCGAACTTGAACCGCATCTGCGCGCCCGGGAACACCTGGACCTTGGGCGTCTTGTCGACGCCCGCGGGCAGGGCCGACGGCTCGGTCACCGGGAAGCCGACGCGCTGGCTCGCTTCGGCCAGACTCACCGACGGCTGATTCGCCTCGTTCCTCTTGCCGAGCGCGCCTGGATTTTCAACTGTCCCGAAGTTGCTCAGCGTCTGCAAGGTGCGCTGGATGGCCTGCTGCGACTGGGGCGAGACCTCGACGACGGTCAGCTGCTGGCTGCGGAACTGGCCCAGGAACTGGGACGCCAGAGCCTGGCCCTGGGGCGTGAGGGCGACGGCGAACACGGCGACGGCGGCCGCGGCTGAGCCGGCGGCCAGCCGCCAGCGGCGGAACAGACGTGGGGAAGTCATGGGTGATGAAGTCACTGGTACTTTCTCCTCCTGGCTCGGGCGAGCGAGCGGGGCAACGGGGGCGATAGGCGCGGGGGCGCTCGGCGCCGCCAGCCGCGCGCGAGCGGCGGCCACCTCGGCGGCCGCCGGCAGGCGAGGGGATGCCAGGCCCCCAAGGGCCAGGGCGGTGAGGTCCCTGGTGTGGCGTAGGTCGCGGACGAGACGCTGGCAGCTCGTGCACGCGGCGAGGTGCGTTGCCGACTCCGAGGTAGAGGTAAAGGTAGAGGTAGACGACGTGTCAGACTCGGAGTCGGAGTCAGCGTCAGCGACCTCCTCGTCGAGCCACGCCCGCCAGCGGCCCGCGTCGGGGCAGGACGTTGCCAGACTGCTCATGGGTGGACATCCTCCTGGTAGCGATCGCGGAAGCTCCGCTCGGCGCGGGCCAGCAGCACGCCGACCGAGCCGATGGCAATCCCGAGCGTCGCCGCGATCTCGGCGTATGAGTAGCCCGAATGCCGCAGCAGCAGGCAGTCGCGCTGGCGTTCCGGGAGACGCGACAGGATCAGGCGCACCGCCGTCCGCTCCTCCGCGCGCAGCAGCAGCGCCGCTGGCCCGGCGGCGTCGCCGGTGGCGCTGGCGAAGTCGAAGTTGAGGCGGCCGGCGCGCTCCAGGCGCTCGCGCGCCCGCCGCTCGTCGCGGATGCGGTTGGTGCCAAGGTTGAGACAGACGCGGCGGAGCCAGGCTCCGACCTCCGGGTCTGGCCGCTCCATGAGCTCCTCCGCCCCCGCCAGCTTCAGGAACGTCTCCTGCAGCGTGTCCTCCGCCTCGGTTCGGCTGCCGAGCAGCCGGTACGCGAGACCGTAGAGCTCCGCGTAGAACCGCTGGAACAGAGCGTCGAAGCGCGCCGCCGACTTGGCGATTTGCTGTGGTGGGTCTGCCACGTTCAGCACCGGGGCTGGCTCCTGACGGTGGCTGGATTGAGCGCCGGTCTCCCGCGCTCGCCGCCGTCCACACTCAGAACACCGCTGCCCCGCATTTTCTGACGGACGGCCACGGTCCCCAATGCCAGGGGGCGATAATCCGCCGGGACGCGCCGGTATACTGGTCCCGTGTCCGACCCCACAGCGGTCTCGCCCGGGCCCGAGATCCGCGTGCGGGTTCGCCTGTTCGCGACCTACCGCGAGGCAGCCCGGACCGGACAGCTCGACGCGCCACTCCCGGCCGGCGCCCGCGTCCGTGACCTGCTCGCCTCGCTACACGGCCGTATTCCCACGCTGGCGGCAGCACCGGGCCTCGTCGCCGTCAACCACGAGTACGTCGACCTTGACGTCGAGCTGCACGATGGCCAGGAAGTCGCGCTGATCCCGCCGGTGAGCGGCGGCAGCTGACCCTTAGTCGTGTTCAAGGTTGTGGCGGAGCCCATCGACGACCTGGATCTGGCCGGGGCCGTGCGCACCGAGGCCGACGGCGCCGTGGTGCAGTTCCGGGGCGTGGCGCGGCGCTTCTCGCGGGGCCGCGAGGTCGTCCACCTCGAGTACGAGGCGTACCCGGAGATGGCCGAGAAGACGATGGCCCAGATCGGCGGCGAGATCGCCGAGAAGTGGCCGGGCAGCAAGGTCGCCATCGTCCACCGCACCGGCGTGCTCGCCATTGGCCAGGCGTCCGTGGTCATCGCCGTGGCCACGCCCCACAGGGGCGAGGGGTTCGCCGCCTGCCAGTACGCCATCGACCGACTCAAAGAGATCGTGCCGGTCTGGAAGAAGGAGGTGTGGAGCGACGGCTCGCAATGGATCGGCTGGGAGCACACCGCCGGCCGCCCGGCGCCAGCGGCGGCGGCTAAACCCCGCGCGGCCGACGCGACCCGGCCGTCGCTCAAGTTCCAGGTCACGCTGCGCGCGTCCCAGGACGCCGTCTTCGACGCCTTCTTCCGCGAGCCGCAGCGCTGGCTGTGCCGCGGCGCGACGCTCGAGCGGCAGGTTGGCGGTCGGCTGCGCCTCTGCTGGGGGGACAGCTGCGCCGAGGGCCGCTTCGTCCAGTACGACGCCCCGTCGGCCGCGCGGTTCACCTGGCGCTTCGAGGGCGACCCACTCCCGGAGACCATGGTCGTGGTCTCCACCGAGAGGTCGGGCACCGGCGCGGATGAGCAGCCCAGGACAATTGTAGCGATCGAGCACTACGGCTTCGGCGTTGGCCCCGATTGGGACGCCCTGTACCTGGGCAGCGCCCGCGCCTGGGCCGGATACGTGAAGAACCTGCGCGCCGTGATGGACGCCGGCGTGGATCTGCGCGAGCCCGACGAGTAGCGCCTTTTGCCTTTTTCTCCACCTACGAGAGCATGAAAAAGTGACGGGAGCGGCTGGGCTGAGGTCGCTGAGCTGTGCCGAAAAGGTTCTAACCCGGTACGATGCGGCACTCCTCCGCTGGCAATCGCACCAGTACTGACCCGCCCACCTCGTACACGTCGCGACTTGGCGCCAGTGCCCGCACGTACACGTCGCCGGCGAGCACAACCCGCAGGTCCTGCTGGTCGCCCAGATACGCTTGCTGGACAAGACGGCCGATAGCAGTGTTCTCGTCATCGGGCCGGCTGTCCCCCCGGAATGGTGAGACGACGAGCGCCGTCGGCCGAATGCACAGCGTGATCTCCCCCCCCTGGATGGCCGGTCCTGACTCAGCGCACCGCAGCAGCAGCTCCCCACAGCGTGCCAGGGTGGGCGCAACCATCACGCCGGGCAGGCAATTGGCATTGCCGATGAAGGAGGCTACGAACTTCGACCGCGGGTGCTCGTAGATCGCCCTGGGAGGCCCGATCTGCTCGATCCGGCCACCGTTCATCACCGCAACGCGATCGGCGATAACCATGGCCTCGGCCTGGTCGTGGGTAACATAGACCATTGTGGTACCGGTCTCCTGGTGAATGCGACGGATCTCGAACCGCATCTGCTCCCGCAGATTCGCGTCCAGGTTTGACAGCGGCTCGTCCAGCAGCAGCGTGTCCGGATGGACGACAAGCGCGCGTGCCAGTGCCACGCGTTGTTGCTGGCCGCCGCTTAGCTCGTGCGGATAGCGGTCACCGTACCCCGCCAGGTTCACAACATTCAGCACCTCGGTAACCCGCTGTTCGACCTCGTCCCGTCCGAGGCGGCGCATCTCCAGCCCGAACGCGACGTTCTGGCCAACGGTGAGGTGTGGCCATAACGCGTAGCTCTGGAACACCATGCCGATGTTGCGCCGCTCGGGCGGCACGACTCCTCGCGGGCTCGAGAGCAGGCGTGCGTCGGACCAAATCTCGCCCTCGTCGGGCGCGGCGAATCCAGCCAACAGGTGCAGCGTCGTGGTCTTGCCGCAGCCGGACGGTCCCAACAGTGCGAGCAGCTCGCCGTCTTCAATGGTCAGGTCGATTCCCGAGACGGCGGCGGTCTTGCCGTACCGCCGATGGAGATTGGACAGTTGAATGCGAGCCACTGGGGCTAGGTCAGGGAGCGCGCTGCCGCGCTAGCTCGGCGCCACCAAAGACGCGGTAGGCGAGCGCGACCAGCGCCAACGTGAGCACCATCATGATGATGCCAAGCGTGGAGACTGGCTCAAAGTTGCCTGCGTCGGATAGGTCGAAGATGAGCGTCGACATCACGGCCGTTGACGGAGTAAAGAGAAAGATCGCCGAGCTGAGCTCGCGCAGGGAAGGGACGAACACCATCAGCCAGTTCGCGAGGATGCTGCGCCGCAAGAGAGGCACAGTGATACGGCGGAAGCTGGTGAGCTGCGTGCCTCCCAGCGTGCGCACGGCTTGCTCGAGATCGAGGTCGAGCCCGCGGAGGGCGGACTCACTACCGGCGTAGGCAATAGGCAGGAAGCGCGTGGCGAACGCGGCGATCAGCATCCACGCGGTGCCGTAGAGCATCAGGGGTGGCCGCGCATAGGCGCCGTAGAAGCCGATAGCCAGGACGATGCCGGGGACGACGAACGGCGCCATGGCGAGGAAGCCGAAGAACCGGGCCCCGGCCAGCAGACGCCGACTCGCCGCGTAGGCGGTGACCAGGGCCAGCACGGACGCGATGGTTGCCGCCACGGCCGCGTAGCTGAGGCTGTGTCCAATGGCGTCACGCGCGGTGACATTGTCCACGAATGCCCAGCGGTACCAGGCGAGCGTCAAGTTGCCCGGCACCGGACCGTTGCCCCACGACTTCGACAGCGAGGTGGCCAGCAGGGCGCCGTAGGGAAGCGCGAGCGACAGGACTGGTGGGATGAGACAGCAAAGCAGCAGGGGCCAGCGCCACCGACCCAGCGCGAACGGTTCGCGCACCACACCCTTGCCTCCCACCGTTGTGAATCGCCGCCGCGCCAGCACGCGGCGCTGAACCAGCAGCAGCACAGCGGTGACCAGGAGCAGCGGCATGGCGTACGCGGCGGCGAGGTCCGGCCGCGTCGGAAACTGAAAGAACAGGTACAGCTGCGTGGTGATCACTTGCTGTCGCGCTGGGATCAGCAGGAACGCGGGCGTGCCAAACTCGGTGAGCGCTTCCAGGAACGACATCAGAGCTCCGGCAATGATGGCCGGCAAGGCGAGTGGGAGCGTGATGCGGAGCGTTGTCCTGAGCCAGCCCGAGCCCAGCAGCGCCGCGGACCGCTCCAGCTCGGACGGGATGAGCTCCAGGGCGCTGGCAACAAAGGTAAATGCGTAGGGATAGCTGTACAGGGCGATCACGAACATCGCGCCGTTGAACGTGTAGATATTGAATGGGCCGTGCTGAGCGCCCGTCAGCACCACCCAGCCTCTGTTGAGCCAGCCAGAGTTGGGCGCGGCAAGGAAGATCCACGCGATGGCCCCCAGAAAGGAAGGCGTGACGAAGGCCGCGAAGACCAGGGAGCGGATGACGCCCCGCCACGGCATGTCAGTGCGACTGACCGCCCACGCGAGACCGGTGCCGACGACTGCGGCCGACATCGCCACGACTGAGGCCAGGACGAACGAGTTCCGGATCGGCTCCAGGTAGATCGTCCTGCTGAATCCTTCGCGGTAGTTGGCCAGCGTCCAGGAGCTATCGACATCTGACTGGAGGCTGCCGAGGACGATCCAGGCCAGCGGCACCAGCACCATGGCGGCCAGCACGATGCCAGCGGCAACCCACACCAAAAGGCTGAGGTCCAGGCGCCGCCGAGAGCCTTGTACCGTGTCCGAGGCGAGCGCGAGGCCGCTCACACGCCGAACGTCTCACGCCACTTGCCGGTGGCCTCGGGGACTCCCGTCAAAAGACGGTCCGGCTTGTTCCGATACCACTTCACGGCGTCGATGGCTTTCCCACTGGCGGGCGACACCTCGCTCCGCAGCGGGTAGTTCGACGTCTTGGCCATCGTCTGGGAGTACTCCGTCGAATAGAAGAAGCTCTCGAAGAGGCGGGCCGCTTGAGGATGGGGCGCATCCTTGAGGATGGCGACGGGCGATACCACCAGAATGGCGTCGTCGTCCGGAAAGGCAACGTCGATCGGATCACCGGCGGTCTTCCGCTCGAGCGAGTAGTTGTCTGGCCCGGCGCCCACGACGCGCTCGGCGGAGACGATGTCCGTGACCGTATCGTTGATGGATCGGCCGATCTTCGGGTTGTTGGCGGCGAGCTTCGTGAAATAGTCCCAGCCGTACTTGTCCCACATAGCGACGGCCCAGTTGCCGACCAGCCCCGAGAAGCCAGGGTGGCCGACCGTTATCTGGTCTTTCCACTTGCTATCGAGAAAGTCGCTCCAGCTCTTGGGTGGGGCGGTCACTTTGCTCGGGTTGAAGTTGACGAGCACAAACGCGAGGGCACCAACGTGGTATGTCTGATCGGAGTCGATATTGCGGTAGGCGGGCGACAGACCGTCGACGCCGACCGGCGTGTAGACCGCAAGAGCACCCTGCTGCTTGAGTGTCAGGTAATGGGCCTCATCAGTGCTAGCAAAGACGTCGAGCGCGTGGGTGCCTGCCTTCATGCTCTCGGTCAACCGCTGGTAGACCACCTGCGCAGTTTGCCGGATGAACTCCACCTGGATACCGGGATACTTGGCGACAAACGCATCTCGGACGGCCTCGGCCGCACTCTGAGAGTAGTGGGCTGTCCACCAGATGACGGTGCCCTCCTTCTTCGCATCCGCGTAGACCGCAGCGAGGTCCCCCGTCCCGGCGGCAGCGGCCGAGGCTACGGCCGCCGGTGCGGGAGTCGGTGCGGCCACCGGTGCTGCCGGAGCGGCAGTCGCTGCCGCCGTCGGCGCCGCGCTACTGGGCGAGCTGCCGCCACTACACGCTGCCATGAGCACCATGGAGGTCGCGCCAACAGCAGTCCTGAGAAAGTCACGACGGCGTTTCATGATCGACCTCCCAGACCAACCTCGCCGGAACGCGTGTGGTCGTGCATCAAGGACCACGGTAACAAACCGGCAGGCAAGTGGGAATGCTGATCACACCCATCCGCAAACGGCTGCCCCCGCGTATGGCCAGTACCGTTGCCCGAGTCAGACCCGCCCGACGCCGCGGCCAGCCGGCAGCTCGAGCGTGCGGCGGCGCCGCACGGCCAGCAGCGCTCGGACCTGTCGACTGGAGAGCGGGTAAGACAGGTACCAGCAACACTCCACGAGTTTCCGAACTCCCGTCTACGACATCAGCCCTTGACGGCGCCCGCCGTCAGTCCCGCGACGACGTACCGCTGCACGAGCAGGTAGAAGATGACCGGCAGGATCGAGAAGAGCAGGCCAGCCGCGCGGACGCGGAACTCGAGGTCAACGGGACGCGGTCCGGGAAGGCCGGCGATCACCAGGACGTCGTGACCCGACCTACGTCAGGATGGCGCACAGCACGTCGGGATCGACGTTGCCGCCCGAGAGGATCACGCCGATCCGCTGGCCGGACGGCACTTGCTCCAACTCCAACTTCAACTCCTGCCGTCGTGACAGGAGGGCGGCGGCCGCGACAGCGCCCGTTGGCTCGACCAGCAGCTTCAGCCGCGGCAGCAGGAACCGCACGGCATCCTTCACGTCGTCGTCCGACACCGTCACCACCCGCTCGACGAGCCGTTGGACGACCGGGAAGGTGAGCGCGCCCGGCTGCTGAGTGCGGATGCCGTCGGCGATCGTCGGCGGCGGCGGGATGGTGATGCGCTCGCCCGCCGCTAGGCTGAGCACCCAGTCGTTGGCCGTGTCCGTCTCCACGCCGACGACCCGGGTGCGCGGCGACAGGCCCTTCACGGCGGTGGCGCAGCCAGACAGGAGGCCGCCCCCACCGAGCGGCGCCAGCAGCAGGTCCAGGTCGCCGACCTCCTCCAGCAGCTCGAGCGCGGCCGTCCCCTGGCCGGCCATGATGAGCGGATCGTCGAACGACGGTACGACGGTCCCGCCCTCCTCGGCGGCCAGGCGGCGGGCGAGCGCCTCGCGATCCTCCGTCAGTCGGTCGTAGTGGACCACCGTGGCGCCATACGCGCGGGTCGCCGCCAGCTTGGTAAAGGGCGCGTCGGTCGGCATGACGATCGTCGCCGGCACGCCGAGCTCGCGCGCCGCCAGGGCGACGCCCTGAGCATGGTTGCCGGAGGAGAAGGCGACCACGCCGCGGCTCCGCTCGGCCGGCGTCAACGCCGAGAGGCGGTTGTAAGCGCCGCGGAACTTGAAGGAGCCGCCGCGCTGCAGGTTCTCGCACTTGAAGAAGACCCGCGTGCCGGGGCCGACGAGCGCGTCGACCGTGCGCGAGGTCACGACCGGCGTGCGGTGGGCAACGCCCCGCAGCCGCTCGGCGGCGCGACGTACGTCGGCAAGGTCGATGGCGAGCTGGGGGCCGCCCCTGTCCATGTCTCCTCCTGCTGCTGACGTGGAGCATTCTGGACTCGGGAGCTAACACAGTTCTAGGTGCGCGTTATCCCGTGTTTAATAGGTTGACGCGGATACTGACCCGTAAGCGGGCTCCCACGCTTCACTAAGGGGTAGGGGTGTGGCCCGTCCGACCCACTCGTCCAGGAGGGCGAATCTATGAAATCCCGCTCGTTCAAGAAGGCGCTCGTCGCGGGTCTCGCGGCGATAATTGTCGGGGGCGCCGCCATCGGCGTCGCCGCCGCGCAGCAGGCGCCGACGCCGAGCCCCACCGCCCCGACCGGCCGGGCCGGCGCGCGGCAGGCGTTCATCAGCGCGCTGGCCAACCGGCTCCACATCAGCGTCGATCAGCTCACTCAGGCCATGACCGGCGCGCGCCAGGATGCCGGCCTGCCCGCCGGACCGGCGGGTGGATTCGGAGGACACGGGTTCGGCGGCCGGGGCTTTATCGGGCAGGGCGCGGCGACAGTTGCCTCGACGCTCGGCATCACGACGGACCAGCTCAAGCAGGAGCTGCCGGGCCACTCGCTGGCGGACGTCGCCAAGAACCACGGCAAAACGGCCGCCGACCTCGTCACGGCACTGACCACGGCCGCCAACAAGCGCATCGACGACGCGGTCGCCGCCAACAAGCTGACGGCCGACCAGGCCGCCCAGATGAAGACCCGCGTCGACGGGATGATCCCGAATGTCGTCAATCGGCAGATGCCGAGCAGCGGCGCCCAGCCGGCCCACGCCGAGGGGATGGAGACCCTGGACTAACGACGGCTGTTCGAGCCTCATCCACTCATCCACTCATCCACTCATCTACTCGACTCTCACGATCCCCTCGCCGGCCATGCGGTAGAGGGGATCGTGTTGTGTCTCACGCGGCCCGTTGTCCCGTCGGTCAGTCGAAGGCGTGCAGCTCTGGCCACACCTGGTCCAGCGGCACACGCGGCTCGCGGCAGACGAACACGTGCCGGCCGACCTCCTCGTTCCGTACGCCGGCACGGTTGCCCAGCGTCGCCGCCTCATCTACCCGCGAGAACCACGGCTGGAGCTGCTCGGCTGAGTAGCCGACGGTGATCACGGGGTCGTCCCGGACGTGGGCTGGCTTCCAGTAGTAGTACGTCAGGTGGGGGCTGACGACTGGCGGCAAGCCGTAAGCCGGCCCGAAGCGGTCGAGCGCGCCGGCCTCCCCAAGAAGGAGCAGCACCTCGACCACGATGGCGGCCACGCCCAGAGCCCGAAACTGGACGCTGCCCAGGAGGTAGCGCGCGCCCACCACCAGCAGCACCAAGCCGGCTGGTCCCGCCAGCGGTATCTGCTCGACGAGGTAGGCGAGCGGCCCGCCACCGGACTCGATGGCGCCGTGGTGCGTCCGCACGTACTGGAGCGACGACCAGTCGTGGCCGATCTGCCAGACGACGTTCGGCGCGAACAGCAGCGCGGCGAGCAAGCCGGCGAGGTACGGCCAGGGGGTGCGCAGCTGGCCGCGCGCCGAGGTCGCCAGCAGGCCGATCAGGATGGCCAGCCCGAACGCCGCGATGGTGTACTTGGTCAGGAGGCCGACGCCGAACGCGGCGCCCGTCACCAGCCACCAGCGGCCGCCGCCATCCCGTAAGACGCGGGCCACCGCGTAGGTCACCCCGGCCCAGGCGAGCTGGTCGAAGCTCACAGTCTGGAAGAGCAGGTTGGCGCCCAGGAAGATGGGGCTCGCCAGAACGGCCAGCGCGGCCAGGCCCTGCGCCCACAGCCGGCCGCTGAGCACCCCAGCCAGCAGGCCGGTGAGCACGACGGCGGCCGCTCCAGCGAGGGCCGGCAGCATGCGCAGCCCGAGCAGGGAGTCGCCGAAGAGGAGGAGCGCCAGGCGACCCAGGAACGGCGTGACCGGGGGGTAGTCTACGTACCCGAGATCTAGGTGAGCGGCGCTGGCGAGGTAGTACAGCTCGTCGCGGTGGTAGCCGTACTGGCCGCTCGTGAGCAGGTGCAGGCCCAGCTTCACCAAAGCCAGACAGGCCAGGAGCGCCGCGAGAGTCCTCATGCCGCGCTCCGGCGCCAGACTGGCGCCCATCAGGCTGTGGTGAGCTCCGCAAGCCAGCACGGTACCTGCACGCTTCTGAGGAGGGCTCGGCGCAGCTCCAGGGCGGACGAGCCGAGCGCCTTGACGCCGATACCGTGGGCCGGCAGGACCGAGGCGCTGCCGTGCACCCCGGCGCGGGCCAGGAAGGCGTGCGCCTCGTCGGCGGCCAGCTGCCCGAGGTCGGGGCCAAACGCCAGCCGGCTCCCGTAGTGGCTGTGGCCGCGAAGCGCCCGCTCGGCGTCCTGCGTGAGCACGAGATGCTCGTGGACGATGGCTTCGTCCGCGAGGTGGGCCCGAGTTCTCATGTCGAGGTGGGCGTAGTTGAAGGGCTGGCTCGTCGGCCCCGGGCCGATCACCTCGAGCAGGGTGGCCCGCGCGTCCGCCTCGAGACTGATGGCGAGATCCTGCCGGTAGGCAGCGCCACGGAACGGGATCAGCTCGTGCGGCAGGTAGCGGAAGACGGCGCCGGCCGCGACGTGAGCGTCGAGCTGGCAGCGGATGCCAGCCGTGTCGCAACGGTTGAGCTTCGTGGCGGCCGTTGTCACCAGAGTGACGTCTGTCCCGGGGCCACACTGGACGTCTAGAGACAGCGTGTCGCCGTCGAACAGGGCGCCCGCGGGGGTCAGCAGGGTGACCACGGCCGCGCCGGCCGGCCCACGGATGGGGCGCTGGATCTGCAAGGGCAGCTCTGCCCGCGCCGCCACGAGCGCCACCACGCCGCCACGGCGCTCGAAGCGCAGCCAGCTAGCCGCGATGGGATACCTGCCGCCGCACCCAGTCGATCACGGCTGGCACGCCGTCGCCGTGGCGGAGGTCGGTGAACAGGATGGGCAGCTCGCCGCGGGCGCGGCGAGCGTCACGGTCCATCACCGCGAGCGAGGCGCCCACCGCCTCTGCCAGGTCGATCTTGTTGATGACGAGCAGCTCCGACTGGGTGACGCCCGGCCCACCCTTGCGCGGCACCTTGTCGCCGCCCGCGACGTCGACCACGTACACCGACGCATCCACCAGGTCCGGGCTGAACATCGCCGTCAGGTTGTCGCCGCCGCTCTCCACGAACACCAGCTCCAGGTCCGGAAACCGACCACTCAGCTCGTCGATGGCCGCGAGGTTCATCGACACGTCTTCCCGGATAGCTGTGTGCGGACAACCGCCCGTCTCGACGGCGAGGATCCGCTCGGGCGCCAACGCGCCGGAGCGGATCAGAAACTCCGCGTCCTCCCTGGTGTAGATGTCGTTGGTCACCACGCCCAGCCGGATCTCGTCGCGCAGCGCCTTGCACAGCCGGTCGATGAGCGCGGTCTTGCCCGAGCCAACGGGGCCGCCCACGCCGATGCGTGTCAGCGTCATGAGACGAACATCCGCGCCGGTGCCCGCTCGTGGGCCATGGCGGCAACGTCCCACGCGGGCGCAAAGGCGCCGGCCTCGTCGAGACGGAGGCGCGACGCCGTCGCCACGGCCTCGCGGACGGCCGGTTTCAGCCGGTGCACCAGCCGCTGGGCGTCGCGTTGGCCGAGGCGCGTCAACCTCTGCGCCGCCGCCACCAGAGAGCGCACCCCCTGGAGGGCGTAGGTCGCGGCCGCTACGGGCCGCGCCACGTCGAGAGCGGCGGCGACAGCGCCGAAGACCACCGGCGCGTGCTGGTGCCGCCCGTCGCGCAAGAAGGCGGCGAGGCGGGGATGATCGAACAGGTCGCAGGCGTTGCGCAGCAGCTGGGCGCCAACCTGGCCGCTGGCCTCGCGGGCCTCGCGCGGCAGGAGCATGGCGTGGCATTGGGCGTTGAGCGGGAGCAGCGGGACCGCGTAGGCGTGGAGCAGGAACACCAGCTCGAAACGGCCCACGGTCTGCTGGAGGCGGAGCGCCAGGAGCTCTTCGAGGTCGGCGAGGCGTAACGGAGCCAGGCTCTCGAGACCGGCCGAGTGGACGTAGGCGCCGGTGGGGAAGCTGGAGTCCACTATGTGGAGCCAGTCGAGGAGGCGGCTGTCCCGGTCGGGCGCGGCTAGAGCGGCCACAATCAAAAGAGGAAGTACCTCTGGGCCAGCGGCAGCACGGCGGCCGGCGCGCAGGTCATGTGTTCTCCGTCGGCGTACACCGCATACGTCGCCGGGTCGACCTCGATCGTGGGGGTGGCCGCGTTGGCCACCATGTCGCGCTTGCCGATCCCGCGCGTTCCCCGCACCGCCTCCACGCGTGTCCGTAATCCGAGCGTCCGCGGCAGGTCAGCGGCGAGGGCCGCCTGCGAGACGAACGTGACAGAGGTGCTGCGCGCGGTCGCCGCCGCGAACATAGGCCGGTAGCGCACCGGCTCCGGCGTCGGGATCGACGCGTTCGGGTCGCCCATGGCCGCGTAGGCGATCAGGCCGCCTTTGAGCACGAGGTCGGGCTTGACGCCGAAGAAGGCGGGGGGCCAGAGCACGAGGTCGGCCAGCTTGCCCACCTCCACCGAGCCGACGAGGTGGGACACGCCGTGGGCGATGGCGGGGTTGATCGTGTATTTGGCCACGTACCGCTTGGCGCGCGCGTTGTCGTGGCGAGACGGGTCGCCTTCCAGGGGACCCCGCTGGGTCTTCATCTTGTGCGCCGTCTGCCAGGTGCGCATGATCACCTCGCCCACGCGGCCCATGGCCTGCGGGTCCGAGGAGATCATGCTGAGCGCGCCCAGGTCGTGCAGGACGTCCTCGGCCGCGATCGTCTCGGCGCGAATGCGCGACTCGGCGAACGCCAGATCTTCGGGGATGTCCGGGCTCAGATGGTGGCACACCATCAGCATGTCCAGGTGCTCCTGGACGGTGTTGGCAGTGAGCGGCCGCGTCGGATTGGTGGACGACGGCAGCACGTTGGCCAGCCCGGCCACCTTGATGATGTCCGGGGCGTGGCCGCCACCCGCGCCCTCCGTGTGGTAGGTGTGGATGGTCCGACCGCCAATGGCCGCTATGGTGTCCTCGACGAAGCCAGCCTCGTTGATAGTGTCGGTGTGGATAGCCACTTGCACGTCGAGCTCGTCGGCTACGCGCAGGCAGGCGGCGATCGCCGCCGGGGTGCTCCCCCAGTCCTCGTGGAGCTTTAACCCCATGGCGCCGGCGCGCACCTGCTGGCGCAGCGGGTCGAGGCCGCTGGCATTGCCCTTCCCCAGGAACCCGAGATTCACCGGGTAGGCGTCAGCCGCCTGGAGCATGCGGGCCAGGTTCCAGGTGCCCGGCGTACAGGTCGTTGCGTTGGTGCCCGTACTCGGGCCGGTGCCGCCGCCGATCATCGTCGTCACGCCCGACGCGATGGCCTCGGTGATCTGCTGCGGAGCGATGAAGTGGATGTGGGCGTCGATGCCGCCGGCTGTCAGGATGAGGCCTTTGCCAGCCAGGATGTCGGTCTCGGCGCCGATGACGAGCAGCGGGTCGACGCCGTCCATGATGTCCGGGTTGCCAGCTTTGCCGATCGCCCGGATGTGCCCGTCTTTGATCCCGACGTCGGCCTTGACGATGCCCCAGTGATCCAAGATGAGCGCGTTGGTGATGACGAGGTCCGGCACGTCCGTCGCGGTCGCCGACTGGCCCATACCGTCGCGGATCGTCTTGCCGCCACCGAACTTGACCTCGTCGCCGTACACCGTGCGATCGTCCTCGACTTCGATGACGAGGTCCGTGTCGGCCAGACGGACGCGGTCTCCGGTTGTCGGGCCGTAGATCTGGGCGTAGCGGCTGCGGTCGATGTCGCGTGGCATAGCGTCCCTCTCAGCCCTAAGCCTTAAGCCCTGAGCCTTAGCCAGACAGCTTACGCGCCGAGAAAGCCGCGGCGCCGCGCCTCGGCCAGCGCTGCCTCGGCGTTCATGAGCGGGCCGTTGACCAGCCCGTTGAAGCCGTGGGCGATCCGCTGGCCGGCCAGGGGCACCAACGACACGGGCCGGCGCTCGCCCGGCTCGAAGCGCACGGCGGTCCCGGAAGCGATGTCTAGACGGCGGCCGTAGGCCGCGGCGCGGTCGAAACGGAGCGCGCGGTTGGCTTCGCAGAAGTGGAAGTGCGAGCCCACCTGGATAGGGCGGTCGCCCGTGTTCTCGACCTCCACCTCGACGGCGTCGCGCCCGGCGTTGAGCACGATCGTGCCAGCGGCGGGCAGCAGCTCGCCGGGGATCATGGGATAGGCTCGTGCACGGTGACCAGCTTCGTGCCGTCGGGGAAAGTGGCTTCGACCTGGACTTCGTGGATCATCTCGGGGACCCCGTCCATGACGTCGTCTCGGGATAGGACGTGCTTGCCGGCGCTCATGAGGTCGGCCACGGAGCGACCGTCACGGGCGCCCTCCATGAGCTCCGCCGTGATGATGGCAATGGCCTCCGGGTGGTTCAGCTTCAGGCCCCGGGCGCGCCGCTTCTGGGCCAGCTCGGCGGCCACGAAGATCAGCAGCTTCTCCTCCTCGCGCGGGGTCAGGCGCATCGGCTTCCAGTGTAGACGCCGCGGTGGGCTCAGGTGAAGAGGGTGACCAAGCCGGCGCCGATGACCACCACCGCCCAGAAGGCGTCCAGGTTGAGCCAGGCGCGGCGCAGCACGCCGACGCCGAGCTTCTCGTACACCACCAGCGAGACGACCAGCATGGTCAGCAGCATGGCCGCCGTGTGCAGAAGGACCGCCGCGACGTCCTGGACGAGCGTGGCGGCCAGCGGGTCGATGCCGCCGAAGTCCTCGGCGTGTCCCGGCACCCACAGCCCGACCAGCACGGGGAAGAGCATCAGCCCGGCGCCGTGGGCCGACGACATGAGAAAGGACCACACCACCAGGTCCCAGCGGCTGACGCGCATCCCCACCCAGCGCAGGTGCGAGCCGGGCCGGGCGATCTTGTAGGCGCCAAAGAGGATGAGCGCCGCCGCCCCGATGGGGCGGATCAACCCCGGTGCCACCACGAGCTGCGCGCCGCTCACCAGTAGCACGGCAACGGCTACGGACGCCTCGTGTCCCACCGCGATCGCCGGCAGCGCCCGCAGCACAGCGGCTCGGCTGCGCTCCTGAAAGCCCAGGGCCACGGCGAACAGCCAGCCCATGGCCGGGTTGAGCCCGTGGAACGCCCCCAACACCACGAGGCTGGACCACGGCCACAGGTCGGTCACGGAAAGCAGTAGGAGTCCGACGAGGCGTCGCCGCCCTGCAGCCGTATCTGGTGCGGCCGCTCGCCCTCGAAGGGCACGAAGAACCCGGTGTCCCAGGCCATGCCGCCGTCCGCGCCGGCGTTCAGCTTGGCCGCCCAGCCGTTCACCCCTTCCGGGTAGAACTGGCTGTCCCAGGAGGCGTACAGCGAGTTCGTGAGGTAGATGCGACGACCGTCCCGGCTGACCTCCACCATCTGGGGGCCGCCATTGAGAGGCCCGTTCGCTGGGTGGGGTGCGCGGCGGACGATGCCGCCCATGTGCACCGAGCCGGTGAGTTTGGGACTGAAAGGGTCGCTCACGTCGTACTGTTGGAACTCGCCGGTGCCCCAGCACGAGACGTATAGGAAGCGGTCGTCCAGGCTGAGATTGATGTCGGTGATCAGTGGCGGGACAGCCCCGAACGGCTTGAGCGCGGGCGGCAGCAGGTCAGGATCGGCCGGCTCTGCTGACACTTCGATCACCTTGCGCACCTGCCAGCGGCCGGCGTCCGTCCGGTGCCAGGCCCAGACCGACGCTGACAGGTCCTTCAGCGACACGACGACGCCGACGAAGCCGTAGGTCCTGTTTGGGTCGTGCGCCGGGCGGAGCTCGAGCACCATCTGCTGCTCGGCGCCCAGGTCGAGCTCCTGGACGTGGCGGCGGGTGCGGAGGTCCCAGACGTGCAAAGCGTGCCCGTACTTGCCGGCCAGGAGCAGCTCCGGGTCCACGCCGTTCTCGATCATGTTGGGGGTGCCCCACTCGCTGGTGATCATGGTGTCGTGGGTGAGGTGCCACCAGAAGTCGTAGGCGAGATACTGGGGTCCGCGGTCGGCCTCCCAGCGACTTTTCGGTGCGAACGTCTCGTGGTCCAGCAGGAAGATGCCGCCTGGGCCGCCGCCGTCGGGCGCGCCGAGGGCGCTGGCGTAGATCCCGTCGGGGCCGCAGTGGATGGTGTGCGGCCGGCTGTAGCCGGTCTTGGCGGCCAGCTCGTCAGCCTCGATGACCTTGACGATCCTGGGGTGGCGCGGGTCGGGCTTGGTGTCCAGGACGTGGATGCGCGAGGAGCGGAGCCCGGGGACGAGCAGGTAGCGGCGCTCGACGTGCGGGTGGGGGGCGTAGGGGCAGAGCGCCGAGGAGCAGGCGTTCCAGCCGAAGTGGTGGAGCTCGTCGCCGAGGTTGGGCATCTCGGTCCGGCCCACCACTTGGCCGTAGCTTGTGGCGCCGGGCCGGACGTCGACCACGCACAGGGCGTCCGGGCGGGCGGCGCCGTGGCCGTTCGCCGCGGTCGTGCTCGTGGTTGTGGTCGTGGTCGTGTTGGTATTGAGGGTGACGATGTACGCCAGCTCTTCGGCGGGCGCGTCCATGGCCGACCGGGGCGAGGGGTAGAAGGTCGGATCGGGCGTCAAGCGTGCCACGGCAACTCCCTGCTTGAATGTGGACGCCGGGCAGCCTGCCCGCGCTCCACATAACCTACGAGATGACTAGAGATACTAGTCTACTGTGGTCGAGCAGCCGTCAGCGTAACGAGCCGTCAGCCGTCAGCACTCGTCAGGAAGCGTGGCCCGCCGCGCCTGGGCCGACACCGCCTTACGCTTCTCTAGCTGAGGGCTAGCTGATAGCTGACGGCTGATAGCTCGTTTCAGCGCGTCCCGGCGGGCTGGGCCTCCTGGGGGACCGCGCTGCCGAGGCCCTCGGCAACCCGCCGCCCGTACTCCTGGTCGGCCAGGGTGAAGTGCTTCACCATCCGCTCCTGGACGTCGGGCGTGCACTGCTTCAGGTTGTCCACCAGGTTCTTCACCAGGTCGTCCCGCTCCCACTGCTCGATGGAGCGGTAGCGCTCGCCGGCCTGCTTGAAGTCGTTGGTCCGCTCCAGCTTCGCCCGGGTGAGCCGCCCGCTGATCATCGGCCCGGACTCGACTACCCCTGGCTTAGGCGACTCCTGGAGGCCGCCCATGCTGTTCGGCTCGTAGTTCACGTGCGGGTTCTGCCCCGGCGCCAGGTCGTTCTGGTACGCCATCTGGCCGTCGCGCTGGTTCGTGTGAACGGTCACCTGCGGCGCGTTCACCGGCAGCTGCAGGTAGTTCGGCCCGACCCGGTAGCGCTGCGTGTCCGAGTAGGAGAAGGTGCGCCCGACGAGCATCTTGTCGTCCGAGAAGTCCAGCCCGTCCACCAGAACGCCCGTGCCGAAAGCGGCCTGCTCGTTCTCCAGGAACATGTTGTCGGGGTTGCGGTCGAGCACCATGCGGCCCACCGGCAGAAGCGGGAACTGGTCCTCCGGCCACGTCTTCGTGTCGTCCAGCGGGTCGAAGTCGAGCTCGGGGTGCTCGTCGTCAGACATGATCTGGACGCACAGCTCCCACGCTGGGAACTCGCCGCGCTCGATAGCGTCGCGCAGGTCCTTGGTCGCGTGGCCGAGCTCCTTCGCCTGAATCTGCCCTGCCTGCTCCTGCGTCAGCGACTTGATGCCCTGCTGCGTCTTCCAGTGGTACTTCACCAGCACGGACTCGCCCTGGGCGTTCACCCACTTGTAGGTGTTCACGCCGAAGCCGTCCTGGTGCCGGTAGTCGGCCGGGATGCCGCGCGGGCTGAACAGCCACGTCAGCATGTGGGTGGACTCGGGCGTCAGGCTCATGAAGTCGAAGATGCGCGCCGGCTCCTGGCGGAAGGTGACCGGGTCAGGCTTCAGAGCGTGGATGACGTCCGGGAACTTGATGGCGTCGCGGATGAAGAACACTGGCAAGTTGTTGCCGACGAGGTCCCAGTTGCCGTCCTCGGTGTAGAACTTGACGGCGAAGCCCCGCGGGTCGCGGGCGGCTTCCGACGAGTCCCGGCCGCCGATAACCGTGGAGAAGCGGATGAGCAGCGGCGTCCGCTTGCCCTTGTCCTGGAACAGCTTGGCCCGGGTGAACCCGGCCACCGGCTGGTCGCCGACGGCGCCGTAGGCCTCGAAGTACCCGTGCGCTATCGCGCCCCGCGCGTGCACCACGCGCTCCGGGATGCGCTCGCGGTCAAAATGGCTGATCTTCTCGAGGAAGTGGTAATTCTCCAGCGTCGCCGGGCCGCGGCTGCCCACTGTGCGCTGGTTCTGGTTGTCGTAAACGGGGTGTCCCTGTCGCGTCGTCAGGTGGGCCTCCCCGGCCTGCGGCTCGGCTGCCTGGCCCTCGGAACGCCCGTTCGTCTTGCCGTTGGTGGTCCCGTCGGTCATAGAAATTCACGCTCCCTTTGCGCCTGCCACACGTGTGGACGTGTAGTACAGGGTACCAAGAGCCGGCGTGACGACGTGGCGGCCCGGGCCGCCGTCGCCGTGGGGCTCAGCCGCGGCTGGCGGAGCTGGCGCGCTCGCGCAGCAGGCGCACCTCGTCCACTAGGCCAAGCTCCTCACAATCGCGGTAGGCGGAGTACAGCGCCTTGTGGATGAGACGGGCTCGCCAGTCACCTGGCTCGAGCACGGGCAGCACGTCCCGCCGCAGCATGGACACGCGAATGTAGCGCGTGAGCGCGAGCTGCTGCGTGGGCGAGTACGAGGCCATGGAGCCCTGGACCAGATCAGCTCCCGGCTGACCCTTGTCGAAGGGAGCCATATCCGTTGTGGCGTGGAACTGGATGTCGTCTGGTGATGTGTGTGGCACGGAAACTCCGGCAAAGCAGACGGGATCGGCCGCCCTGCTACCAACTACTGAAACACTTTACGCAGCGGTAGCATTCCCGGACGCGATTTTCGCGTTTTTCGCGGTCCCCGCGCGCGAGGCGGCGACCACTTCGCGGACGCCGCGGACGGACCCGCGGCACGGCCCGTTGCGGGCGATGTCGGTCGCCACGATGGTCACGCCGTGCAGCACCGTCGTGTGGTCGCGATTGAGCAGGCGCCCCACGTCCGGCGCCGACAGCCGCGTGTCCTCGCGCAGCAGGTACATGGCGATCTGGCGCGGCACGACGACCTCTTTGTGGCGCGACCGCCCCTTGATGGCCTCGACCGGCACGCCGAAGTACCGGCCCACCGCCGTCAGGATGGTGTCGGGACTCATGCCGTCCATGGCCGGGCCGGTCGTGACGATGTCGCGCAGAGCCACCGTCGCCAGCTCGACGGTGACGGGCTGCTTCAGGTGCCTGGCGTGCGCCAGCAGCCGGTTCAGGGTGCCCTCCAGCTCGCGGATGTTGCTCTGCACCTTCTGGGCGATGAAGTCGACAACGTCGCGCGGCACCTCGGGCTGCGAGCCGTTCAGCTTGGACTGGAGGATGGCGATCCGCGTCTCGTAGTCGGGCAGCTGCACGTCGGCCAGCAGGCCCCACTCGAAGCGGGAGCGCAGCCGGTCCTCCAGGATGGTCATGGCTCGCGGCGGCCGGTCGCTGGAGAGGACGATCTGGCCGCCGGCCTCGTGGATCGCGTTGAACGTATGGAAGAACTCCTCCTCCGTGCGCTCCTTGCCCGCGATGAACTGCACGTCGTCGATGAGGAGCACCCGCGTCTTGCGAAACTTGCCGCGGAAGTCGTCGGTGCGGTGCTGGCGGATGGACTCGATCAGCTCGTTGGTGAACGTCTCGGACGACACGTACACCACGCTGAGGCCACGCGCCAGGACTGCCTGGCCGATGGCGTGCAGCAGGTGGGTCTTACCCAGCCCGACGCCCCCGTAGAGGAAGAGCGGGTTGTACGCGTGGCCGGGGTCGTCGGCCACGGCCATGGAGGCGGCATGGGCGAGCTGATTCGACTTGCCGACGACGAAGCTGTCGAAGGAGTAGCGCGGGTTCAACGGCGAGCCGGCCCAGGGCGGGCTGGGCGGCGGCGCGGCCGGGGCTGGGCGCGCCGGCGGCGGCGCGGGGCTGGCGGGCTGCGCATCCAGCAGGGCGTCAAGCGGGCGCGCCGGCGCCGCCGGCGGCCGCTCACGCCGACGAGCCGAGGCGTTCTCCTGGGCAGCCTCGGTGACGAACTGCACGCGGATGGGCTCGCCAACAACCTCGGCGACCGCGGCGTGGACGGTCGAGCTGAGCCGGCCCTCCAGCCACGGCACGTGGAACGGGTTCGCCGCCGCGACGCGCAGCACGCTGGTCGTCCGGTCGAACGAGACGCCCTCCGTATCGCGCAGGTAGGTGCTGAAGTGGGGCGGGCTCGTCTCGAGCTGAAGTCGCGCCAGGGCGCAGCTCCAGACACGGCGCGCGTCGCTGGCCAGGCCAGGGGGGGACACGCCCAGACGCGAGGTCGGGCTTGCGGGCGGAGAGCCGTGCATCGTCGTGAGGGACCGGGATTCTAGGCAGCGCGAGGGCGCCCGGCGACCCCCGGCACTGCCCGAAGCGGGCCGAAATGGGCAACGCCGGCAACTTGTAACGCCGGGGTAGCGCGCCCTTGTGGTGCTCGTACTCTTTACCCTGGTGGGAGTGGGCGACGTGGACTGGGCAGGGCCGGGACGGCACCCGACGCGCCTGCTCGCCGCCGATGCCGCCGGGATCGCGGCCGCCGGCGCCATCCTCCGCGCCGGCGGCCTGGTGGCGTTCCCCACCGAGACTGTGTACGGGCTGGGCGCCGACGCCCTGGATGCCCGGGCGGTGGCGCGGATCTTCGCCGCCAAGGGCCGGCCGGCTGACGATCCGCTGATCGTCCACCTGGCCGCCACGAGCGACCTCGGCGTGGTCGCGCGGCCTGGCAAGGCCGCGGTGAGGCTGGCGCAGGCCTTCTGGCCAGGCCCGCTGACCCTGGTGCTGCCGAAGGCGCCGGTGGTGCCGGGCTCCGTGACCGCCGGGCTACCGACCGTGGCTGTCCGCGTGCCGGCGCACCCGGTGGCGCGCGCGCTGATCCTGGCCGCCGGCACGCCCATCGCCGCGCCGAGCGCCAACCTCTTCTCACGGCCGAGCCCGACGCGCGCGCAGCATGTGCTGGACGACCTGGCGGGCCGCATCGACGCGGTCGTGGACGGCGGGCCGACAGCGGTTGGGGTGGAGTCGACGATCGTCGACGTCTCGGGGGAAGAGCCGCGCCTGCTCCGCCCCGGCGGCATCGCGGCGGAAGACGTGGAGCGGGTCCTCGGGCGGCCACTCGGCCCGGCACCCACGGGCACTGCCACGCCCGGGCCGCTGCCGGCGCCGGGGCTGCTGCCGACGCACTACGCGCCGCGCACCCCGCTTGTTCTGGTCGCCGGCCCAGACCCGGCCGTCCGGCTCGCCGCCGAAATGCGGGCGGCGCTGGCCGAGGGGAAGCGGGTCGGCGTGCTGCTGCTGGACGAGGACGAGGCGCGGCTATCGGCGACGGGTGGCTTCGCGGTGGCGCGGGTCGGCACCTGGAGCGACCCGGCCGGGTCGGCGGCGCGGCTGTTCGACGCGCTGCGGGCGCTCGACCAGCTGGGGCTGGACGTGCTGTACGCGCGCGACGTCGCCGACCCGACCGTTGGGCTGGGCCGCGCCCTGGCCGATCGCCTCCGCCGCGCCGCCGCGCGCGTCCTCTAGCTCCAGCCGTTGGCTCTGAGCCGTCAGCCCGCCTCCCGAGGTCGCGTGGCACCGAGCCCTGCCGTCCCAGGCCACCGTTGCGGGAACATGTACGAGTAGAATGCCGCCCCCCTGACCTCACCGCCGCCGGGCCGAGCGCAATCCGACGCACATCGCCGTCGCCGGTCTGGACGACGAGCTGGTGCTCGAACAGGTCGAAATCCATCTGGAAGGTGCGCTCCCCATACGGCAGCGGCGAGGTGGTCAGGCCGCGGGCAGTCACGTACAGGGGCACGTGCCGCCAGTGGTTTGTCATGGGGCCGAGCGCCAGGCGAATCTCGCCGACGACCTGGGTGTACATGTGCAGCGTGGCGTACGTGTCCTGTCACGCGTGCAGTGGCAGGGCAGGCCAACTATTGTGCGCTTCCGACATGCTCGACCTCCTCGAGAGCTGTCCGCATTTCGCCGCCGCGGCTTGTTCGTCCCTATCATCCTATTCGTCGGTTCCCTCTTGGCTGCCTCGCGTTGGCAGCCCCCTTGGTCGCCTACGGCTACGCCGGCCTGTTCAGCCGCTACGCCGCCGACGACTACTGCACCGCCGGCCAGCTGGCGAGCCGCGGCCTGCTCGGCATGCAGGTCAGCTTCTACCAGGGCTGGTCGGGGCGCGTCACCTTCACGCTGGCGGCCGGCCTGGTGGAGTCGGTCGGAATCTCGCTTGTGCCGGCGCTCTCCGCCCTGGTTGTAGCCGTATGGACCGGCGTGCTGACGTGGTCCATCGCCCCGGCGGCGGCGGCGCTCCGCTGGCCGCGGCCGCTGCCGACGTCGCTGCTGTTGGCGCTGATGCTGGTCACGGTGACTCTCGGCACGACCGCCGATCTCGGGCAGTCGCTCTTCTGGCAGACCGGCATGCTCACGTACTTGCTGCCCCTCGTGGCGCTGGCTGGCTACGCCGGGGTCATCCAGCGCCAGGTCGCCCGGACCGACAGTGGTCCGACCGGCCCCGGCGCGATCGCCGCCAGCGTGCTGCTCGCGTTCGACGCTGGCGGGTCGTCGGAGACCTACGTGGCCATGCAGACGGGCACGCTGGGCCTGGCGGTGGCGCTGTGCCTGGTCTTCGGCCGCGGGCGCCGGCGTCTGCTGGTCTGCCTACTGGCGGGGCTGGTCGCGTCGGCGGCGGCGTTGGTCGTCGTCGCCGTGGCACCCGGGGATACGGTGCGTGAGAGCGGCCACCCGACGCCGGACTTGCGCTTTGCGCTGACCAGCGGCGCCGTCGAGGTCCGCGACTTCGTCCGCGGGTTCTGGCGGTTCTCGCCTGTCCCCGCCCTGCTTGCCGCCGTTCTCCCCGGTGTCATCGGCTTGGTCGCACCAGGAGCCGGTAGCATGGTCGGGGTTCGCCGGCATGACTCGCGTCGGGCTGCCCGGGCGCTGGCCGTGGTGGTCTGTGGCACCCTGGTGGCCCTGGCGCTCTGCTTCGTGCCGTCGTACTACGCGCTGTCGAGCCCCGCGCCCGGGCGAGCCCGCGTCATACCACAGTTCGTGCTTGTGGCGGCCACGGCGACCGCGGGTACGTCGTCGGCAGGCACCTGCGCGACCGTCTGCGCGCGCCGTACCGAACGCCGACGCTGGTCGCTGGTGCCACCATCGCCGCGGCGCTCGTGGGAGTCGTCCCTCTACTCCTGGTCCCGGCCGCGTTCGCCGAGGTCCCCGATGCCCGGCTCTACGCCTCCGAATGGGACGGCATCGACGCCCAGGTCAGGTCGGCGCGGGCGCGGGGGGTAGAAGACATCGAAGTAGCGCCGCTCACGGCGACCGGGGCGATCCGGGACATGGATTTCCTGGCGCCCGACCCGAGCAACTGGCTGAACCAGTGCGCCGCGCGCTACTACGGCGTGCGCAGCCTCGCGGCGCGCCCCAGCCAGTGAAGCACGCGTCGTCGGTAGTCGGTAGCCATTGTCGACCTCCGCGCGCACCCCCGTGGACGATGCCTACACACCCTTTTTAGAAGCACCCTGGTGATGGGCCTCCTGGTCGGAGCGCCCGGCCCAGACCACCGGCTACCGGCTACCGGCATGATGCGACGGCTCCATCTCACCTGGCAGGCGCTCCGCCGTGCCTCCGCGCCGCTCGTCGTCCGGCTCCTCACGGTCGTAGGGACTCGCCCACCGCACAGCGGTCCCTGATCCTCACAGTGCATGGGGCTATACTCAGCCGGTTCGGCGAGGCTGGTGTAACGGCAGCACCCGCGAACGGGGAGCGGGAGACGGGACTCGAACCCGCGACCTACTACTTGGAAGGCAGCCGCTCTGCCAGACTGAGCTACTCCCGCGTACTATGGCGCCGCCGCTCGAAGGTGCGGTGGCGAATGGCAGTTCGAGCATACAACATCGCACTTTGCGACTTCATCGAGGATGCGGCGATCGGACGCACGTCCGGGCATGTGCGCGACGAGTGCGCGCTTTGTGCGGGCATCCCGATGATCGAACTCCATCACGACTGTCGGAAACGTATTGCCGCAGTCCAGGCAAGGGACACTGCGGAGGCGCGTCAGCAACTCGACCTGACGCAGGCGGATCTCCGTCTTGGCGGCCAGTCGAGGCGAGTCGCCTCCCTTGGGCCAGCTCCACACGAACGATGCCCGCTGGCGCTGCGTCCTGACGCGGTGGCAGTTCGCACAGACGATGTCACACTTGGCGACCTCGCACAAGAGGGTTTCCTCGGACTTCAACTGGCACTTACCTGAGAGCGCGAACGATTTCGTGCTCGGATCCCGATGGTCGAAATCCATCATGTGCGGAGGCAGGGACCTATGGCAATCAGCACACGGCACCTGGCGAAGTCGGTTGAGCAGATCCGCGGCCGCACGCTGTCGAGAGGTAACGCGCTCGATCTCTGATTGTCGATGAGACGCGTAGTAGCACGCGTTGTACGCACGTTGCTGTTCGGCCGCCCAAGTCACTCCTCATTATAGCACATATGTTCTAGTCACCTAGCTAGCGATTCGGCGCGGCGAAACTACGTCGCGTCCACATTGAGGCGCTTGAAGTCAGGTCAGGACAGTTGCCGCGCCGTGCCCTCGAGCTAGTGCTGGATTGGGCCGAGCTTCATCAGCAGGAAGTGCGCGACAACTGGACGCTTGCACAACAGCACAAAGTGCTACACACTGTAAAACCCTTGGAGTAACCAAATGCTGCCCCGAGTTGTCCGAGTCGCCCCGCTTTCGAAGTATCGCCTTGAAGTCGCGTTTGACGATGGCGTTGCCGGAACGATTGACCTCGTGGGCCAGCTTAGCGGCACCGTCTTTGAGCCGCTGCGCGATGAAGCGCTATTCCGGCAGGTGAGCATTGACGAGTACGGTGCCGTGTGCGGGCCGAACGGCGCGGATATCGCTCCCGATGCCATGCACGCTGAGTTAGCGGCAAAACCAGCGAAGGCATGTCAGAGGACTGAGAAGAATACATCCGGTACTTCGGCCACGCCATAACGGGGCGGAAACGCCCCTTGCAAGAGCGAAACGCAACAGCTAACTCATATCTAGCGGTGGACTACAAATGCTTGTGTAATGGCATTCAAATGCAATTTTTGGCGCTGTTGCCTGAACGCAGTGGCTCTTCTTCCACTCACGACGAAGCCCAGCCAATTAGTTGCTCGAACCATTCTGGCGAGACGAGGAGGATGTACTCGGGCGCGCCGCCCGCGCGGATGCTCAGCTCTCCTGGCTCTCCATCGTCCTTGAAACGCAGGTCCAGCGGCAGGCCGCCCTCATGGACGAGTTCGCACCGCATCCACTTGTAGAAGAGGGACTCCAGCGAGTTCAACTCGCCGCGAAATTCCACCGAGATGCGCGGGCTGAACTGGGAGCGGATGAAGCGCTCAAAAGCATCACGGTCGCCCGTCAGTCGCGGAAGTTCCAGCCGAGCGCGTGCGGCCACGGCGACAAGGGCGAGCAGCAATGCGCCCTCGCGCCTCCCCACACGCCAGAGCAGCCTCGCGTCCTTGATACGCTCACTGATGTTGTCCACTGAGGGTTCCTATGGCCTCGTAGCATAGTGGAACGAAGAGGCGATAACGTTCCCAGGAGCAGCCGTGCCCGACCCGCTTCCCATCCCGATTGCAGCCTTTTCGCTCGTTGTGGCTGTCCTCTCGCTTGGCGTATCTGCGGCCACGGCCTGGCTCAGCCTGTTCAGGCGCGGCACCGTCAGGATGACGCAGCCCACGGTGATTTTCCTTGGCCCGGACACCCCGCGCTCGCCCGAGGAACCGACGCTGCCAAAGGTCTACCTGCGGACGCTGCTTGTTTCCACGTCCAGGCGGGGGCGGGTGATTGAGAGCATGCACGTCGCGCTGTCCCGCAACGAGACGCATCAGAACTTCAATATCTGGGTCTATGGCGAGCGCGACCAGCTCATGCGGGGCAGTGGCCTCTTTGTCGGCGAGAACGGCATCGCCGCGAACCATCACTTCCTCATGCCGCGCGACAGCAGCTCATTCCAGTTCACGGAAGGCCAGTACAGGCTGGATGTTGTTGCCCATCTGCTAGGCGACCGCAAGCCCACCGTGCTTTTCTCGCAGGAGCTGACGATTACGCGCGACCTCGCCGCCGCACTGGCCATAGTGGGGACGGGCCTGTACTTCGATTGGGGGCCGGATTCCGGGCGCTATCTGCCGCACGTGGACAAGCGCCCACCTCTGCCAGACCTGGAGGATGTCATCGGAGTGCTGGCGCCGCGACCTGGTAAGGGTTAGATAGTTGCCGCACGAATTCTGTGAGCCACAACCTTGACGACAACCTTGCGCGGAAGTCGCGGAGCCTGCACGGCGGTGGCCGAACTTTGATTTGCCGCTCCGACCCCAACTTGACCGATCTCTCAGCGACAAAGCTTCCAAGGTTGTAGTAGGGGTTCGAATCCCCTGCCTCGCTCCCGGTCGTAGCTTCCGCGAGATGGCGGAGTCAGCAACGTCTTGGCTTGGCCGGAAGGCCCCGTGCCGCAAAGTCCGACTACGGGCGCGTCAGCGTCGGCTGCGCCAGCGTCCAGCCAGTAGAACCAGTGCAGGTTTGCGCTCAGGGACGGTGCGGTAACAGGCTGACGGCAGGTGTCATGGCTAGCGGTGGCGCTCCACGAAGCTGCGCAGCACGGCATTCATGCGGCCCTGCCAGCCGCGCCCCTGCTCGCGAAAGTAGTCCAGCACGTCCGCGTCAAAGCGCACGGTGACCTGGCGCTTGTTCTCCTTCGGACGGCGCAGTGCGCGGGCAGTGGTGACGGCCTGGCTTACCCAATCATGAGGAACGCCATCCCATGCGTCATCGCTTGCCATGTCGGCGGCAAGCTCGTCCTCGGTCTTGGCGTCCACGGCCGCCCAACCGGTCTCATCGTCGCCACGCACGCGCATCGCGGCAAGTTCCTCAGCCGTGTAGCTGACGATACGCCCTTTCCTCGCCATGTCTCGCTCTCCTTGCCGAAATGAGCCTCACCCTGTCTTCGCCGCGGCGCGTCCACGCCACGGCGATAACTCTGCCCTCAAGCTCGGCGATGCGTAAGGTCCGCCGCTCGCTGCCGCGCGGGGATTCAAAGTCGAGGTGCGGCCTGCCATCGAACACCTGGCTTGCCAGCACGAAATCAATGCCATGCTTGGCGATATTCGACTGGCGCTTGGTCTCGTCCCACTCAAAACGCATACCTACCTGAGAGCATTGTAACTACAGTGTAGTTATATTCTCAGCTCGCGCAAGCGAAAAATGGGGAGGGGCCTGCTCCGCCCGTGCAGACAACGGTGGGCGCTTGCGCAACGGGGCGGCAGCACCTATTCGTTTTCGCTCGCGCTGCGATCCAGGAACGCTCGCAAGCGGTCGTCGTAGGTGGCGGGTGCCTTCAGGCGGCTCTCGACGTGTCCAGCGCCTGGTACGAAGAGTGTTTCGGCACGCGGACCGTAGCTGTCGGCGAGGCGCCGCGCGTTGACGACCGGCACGTAGCTATCCGCCTCCCCGTGGATGATCAGGACGGGTACGGCGGCCGCGGCTAACCGGGGCATCGCATCGACGGGCCTGATTGCGTACAGATCCACGCCGACCAGGGCTTGGACGGCGAGCACCATGCCGGGCGTGAAGAAGCCGGGCAGGCCGCTGGCCTTCGGTACCTCCTGGTCGAGCAGATCGCCAAGATCCGCGTAGCCACTGTCTTCGACGACGGCCCGCACGGCGGGCTCGTCTGCTGCCGTCAACAGCGCGGTCGCTCCGCCCATCGAGAAGCCGACCAGACTCACGCCGTCGGCTGCCAGACCCCGCTGCCGCACATAGTCAGCGGCGCCTGCGACGTCGCGGACCTCATTCGCCCCCAGGGTGAAGCGCTCACCGCCGGACTCCCCCGAGCCCCGCAGGTCAAACGTCAGCACGGTGTAGCCGGCGCGCACCAGCGGCGCCGCCGTGCCCAGGATGCCGTCGCCCGGGCCGGCTTCGCGATCGGTCCCCTTGCCGTGGACCATGATCACGGGTCGACGGTGCCGCCGCGGGTTCGCGGCCGCTGGCAGCAGCCAGCCGCGCAACGGCAGCCGATCGACCCGACTGGAGAACTCGACCGCCTCGTACGCGAGGCCGAACTGCTCCGGGGAATGCGTGAACGGCGTGCGATCGGGCCGTGTCAGGGTGAGCGCCATGTAGCCGCAGATGCCCGCGTAGAGCACCACCACGCCGACTGCGGCCGTGACCAGCCAGTGGAGTCGCAGGGTGGCCACCGCGCGTGGGCTCCGCGGCCTCGACCGGGACGCCCCGGTTGTCTCACCGAGCACGGCGCACAACGATAGCACCGCATGAGTCACGGTCGGACGCACGCCAGCCAGGAGCACCGCGCGCGGCCGCCGGCCTGGTTGGACGTGGACCTCTGGCAGGGCAGGTAGCGTTCAGTAATCAGTAAACTGGGTCGACTGTCCGAGCTGCCTGCGTGCCCATCGAGCTCTTCGCCGCGCCGTCTACCCGGGACAAGCTGGCGGCCGCAAGACGCCCCAGCGTTCTGCTCGTCGGCGGCTTCAATGGCTACTGGAACTTTGGCGACGTCCTGCAGCTCCAGGGCACGATCGCCTGGTACCGGCAGCACCTGCCCACCGCGCTGATCCTGCCGTTTATGGACCTGCTATCCATCACGAGCCACGCGCAGCTGCCACGGCTCGAGCTGGCGTTCGGAGTTTCGGACTTCATCTTCTACGCGCACGACCCGTCGGCGACGCGAGGCGACGCGGCCGCGTCGCTGGTGCTCCTCGATGCGCCATCCGTTGACGCCGCCGTCCCGGGCTCGGTGCTGCACGTGTATGGCGGGGGCTTTCTGAACCAGTACTGGGGTGCCGCGATGGTGGAGGTGATGGAGGCGGCGCTGGGCCGGTGGCAGCCGGACAGCTACATCATCTCGGGCCAGCAGGTCGGCCGCGAGTTTGCCGAGCGCCTCGCCCGCCACTGCGCCACGTTTCAGCCGAATCTCGTCGGCTGCCGCGATCCAGTGAGCGCCGCCGCGCTCCAGGCGCACGGCGTTATGGCGCGGCTGTCAGCCGACGACGCGAGCGACGTGCTGAGCCACGTCGCCAGGCTCACAACCTCGCCCGCCCCGGTACCCTTTGGCATCCACGTGAACCTGACACGGTACGTGTACACTGTAGACGACAGGCCGGCGGCCGAGGAGCGACGTCTCCTGCTGGAACGCCTGGACGGCGACCTGACGGCGCTGGCCGCCAGGTGGGGGACGGCCGTGGAGCCGCTCGTGCTGGGCGCTTCGGCAGACCCCGCCGAAGGGACGCTCGACGGGCTCTCGGCGCTGAAGACAGTCGGCTTCGTCCGGCACTTTCCCCTCATGCGCCACGTGGACCTGGTCGAGCTGCTGGTTCGCGGTGATCTCCAATCCATAGCCGACCAGGTGAGCGGCTGCGGCCGCGTCGTGTCCAGCTCCTACCACGTCGCCTTGCTGGCTATGCACCTCGACGTTCCGGCCATGCTGGTCGCGGCCAATCCCTACTACCGCCAGAAGCAAGCGGGTCTTGGTGGGTCGTGGGGCTCCGTGGAGGGCTTTCTCGACGCTGACGTGGCGTCAGTTGTCGCGAAGCAGCGGCAGACGCTCGCCGCCATGCGCCGGGATCGGGCGCGCTGGGCAGCCGACGTCCGGCGCGTCGTCGGCACCAGACGAGCCCGGACATCGCGCCGCCGGCGGGACGGCGCGGCGCTCGAGCACGCGCGCCGCGAGGTGGCGAGCTGCGGGGCAGCCCTGGAGCGACTGATCGCCCGCTCCAGCGACCACCAGCGCCTGCTAGCGGGGGCCGGCGCACAGGGGCCAGTGGGCGGCGCGAGGCGTCGCATGTCAAGGCTGGACGACCTCGCGGAGTCGGCCGATGGGCTGGCGGCGGATGCGGGTGAGCTGCTGGCGTTGGGCGTTCGCATGAAGGATCTTGCGCGGGCCGTGGCGGCAACCGCAGCCCGCGGCCAGGCGGAAGCAGCGCGGCCACCACGCCGTACGCGTGCCCAACACACTGGGGGATCGAGCGCCGCCGCGAGCGGGTGATCCTGGCGCACATTTCGTGGAGGGCAGCACCGGAGGCTTGGTGGCACGTCTCTTGCCGTTCCGCCGCGCGTCTTTTCAGTGCCACCCGGAGCACTACCACAGAGGCCTACAGAACCTATGGACATCCCCCTCACCATCCTCGATGCCCACACTCACTTGGCCGGCGCCGGGTCTGGTGAGAGCGCCGAGACGATCCTGGAGTGCCTGGACGGGTGCGGCGTGGACAAGGCGTTCGTCTTCGCGCCGCTCATCGACGTCCGCTCAGACCAGCTAGCGGACGAGCACCTGGAGCACGTTCGGACGCACGACGACTACTGTGCGGACCTGTGTAGCGCTGCCCCCGACCGGCTGCTGGGTTTCTGCGTCCTGAATCCCGCGCCGGGCCTGGCGGGCGGCTCGATCGAGCGCGCCGTTGACCTCATGATCAACGAGGTCCAGCGCTGTTACCACGAGCTCGGGTTGCGCGGGGTCAAGATGGTGCCGACTGGGTGGTACCCAGACGATCCGCATGTGATCCGGCTCTACGAGGCAATCGCCGAGCTGGGTATGTACGTCGTCTTCCACGCCGGCATTTTCCTCGACGGGCGCGAAGGCAAGTACTGCCGCCCGGCTTTCTTCGAAGGCCTCCACCAAGTACCCCAGTTCAAGGCGCAGTTCGCCCACGTGGGCTGGCCGTGGGTGGATGAGTGCCTTGCGGTGCTCGCGATGGAGACCATGATCCACGGTGATGATCCGGGCACCTGGCAAGTCCGGACCGACCTGTCTTTCGGCCCCCCCGATGACTGGCAGCAAAGCACCTGGCAGAAGGCCATCGACTCGTTGCCCCATGGCGTGCTGTGCTACGGCTCAGACGTGTTCTGGCCCAAGAGCCCCGACCAGTACCGCGAGCAGTACCTGCTGCCCCAGTTGGGGCTGTTCGAGGTCGCCGCCACCAACAGCCATATCGTGCCAGAAGGCGACCCTAAGCGGGCACAGGTCCGCCAGCAAATCTTCTGCGACAACGCCTGGAGCGCCTGGCAGTCGGTGGTTCGCGAGCCGCAGGAGCCGCGGAAGGCTAAGCAGCGGATCAAGACTCCGCACGCGAGCACGGGCCGCCGCTGAGCCGCCAGCAAGAATGCGCCTGTGCCTCATAAACGCATCAACAGGGTCGCGACTCCACCAGCGACTGTGGCTCCCCGTGGCGCCAGGGCGCGAGGACGGGCGACCGCGCGTCCTGCTGGTGACCGACTCACTGGATGTCGGCGGGGCCGAGCGGCACGTCGTCGGCCTGGGCGCAGCGCTTGTCGGCCGTGGCTGGTCAGTGACCATCGCCTGCTCGGTGGAAGGGGCGCTGGCCTCGGTCGCCCGCCAGGCTGGGGTCGAGGTGCGCCCCAGGCTCGGCCGCCTCGCCAAGCGCCGCGTGAGCCTTGCCTACGCCTGGCGGATCGCCCAGCTCGTCCACACGGTAAGGTTCGACGTGGTCCATGCCCACATGTACGCCAGCGCGGCCGCGTCGGCGCTCGCCGTTGCCAGGGCGCCTGTTCCCCTGGTGCTGACCGAGCATAGCGAGGCCACCTGGCGAACGGGCCGGGCCCGCTGGTGCGCTCGGCACGTGTATCGCCGAGCCGCGCAGGTCATCGCTGTCTCCGACAGCATCCGCCACAGGCTCATGGCAGAGGACGGCCTGCCAGCCGACCGCGTCACCACCATCCACAATGCGCTGCTCCCGCTCCCGAATGCGCAGCCCGCGGTGGCTTTGCCACCGGCTCCCGCGGCGCACACCGGCCCAGTGGTTGGTGTCATCGCCCGCCTGCAACGTGAGAAAGGCGTGGGCCACTTTGTCGAGGCGGCGGCGCATGTGGCTCGCCAGGTTCCCGGAGCGCGCTTCGTCATCGTCGGCGATGGACCGCTGCGGGACCAGCTGTCCGGCCTGGCGCAGCGGCTCGGCGTGCGCGACCGGGTCGACTTCCTGGGATTCCGCCTCGATGCACCGGCCTTGATGCCACTGCTCGACGTCCTGGTGGTGCCGTCTTTGAGCGAGGGCACGCCGCTGGTCATCCTCGAGGCCATGCTGGCCGGGGTCCCGGTCGTCGCCAGCGCGGTGGGCGGTATCCCGGAGCAGATCCGCCATGGGCGCGAAGGACTCCTGGTCGCGGCCGGCGACGCGCGGGCGCTGGCGCAGGCGATCCTCGCGCTCCTGGAGCGCCCGGCCTACGCGCACCAGCTCGGGGACGCGGGGCGTCAGCGGAGCGCGGCGTGCTTCAGCCCCGAGCTGCTGGTACGGCGGACGGAGGACGTCTATTGCGCTGCGCTCCACCTGCCCACGCGCGCCCAGGCCGTCGACGTCCGGCCGGTCTCCCCTCCGACGCCATGAGCGCCGCGGTCATCCGCCGCGCAGGTCCCGGTGACGTCGACGCGATCCTGGATCTGCTCGTGGAGTACGGCCTGCCACGCGCCTACTTCGAGCCGTTGTACGTCGCGGACCGTACCTACCGTCCCGAGCATTCGTGGATCGCGGAGCAGGACGGGCAGCTGGTAGCTCATCTACGGGTGTACGACCGCCGGATCCGCTTGCACGGTGTGGCGGTGCGCATCGCCGGCGTCGGCAATGTGATCACCGGGCACGCCTTCCGTGGCCAGGGTTACGCGGGTCGGCTTCTGGCCGCCATGGCAGCGGGGGCCGCGGTAGACGGCTTTGCGTACTCCCTGCTCTGGACGCACCTGCCCGTCCTGTACGAGCGCTATGGGTGGGCCCTCATCGACCAGCCGGCCGTGCGGGCGACACTGCCCGCTCCGCCCGTCACTCGGACCCGGACACAGATCGTCCCGTTCCAGCCCGCTGACCTCCCGGACACCATGCGCCTGTACGAGGCGACGAACGCGCGGCGGACCGGGCCAACCGTCCGTAGCCCCGACTACTGGCGCGCCCAGCTTGCCTGGCTGGGTGAGGATTCCGACGGCTTTCTGCTCGCGCGGCGGCAGGACGGCTCGTTGGGCGGCTACGTCCGGAGCCGCCGGAGGAACGGCGACGTCGAGATCCTCGAGCTGGGACTGGCGCCCGAGGACCTGGACCTGGGGCGCGCACTCGTGGCCAGGGTCGCCCAGCGCCATGGCGGCCAGCTGCAGGCGCGACTCCCACCATCGCTGATGGACGTGGTCCCGCGCGGTGAGCCGGACGTGGAGGACGACTCGCGGTTCATGGGGCGCGTGGTCAGCCTCCAGCGGTTCATGCAGGCGCTGCTGCCGGTGCTGCAGGGCCGCTTGAACGCCGCCGGGCTCCGCGGTGGCGCCTGCTGGCTGGCGTCGAGCGCGGGAGCGGCTCAGCTGCGCGTTGATGACGGGCAGCTCACACTCGACCTCGACGTCTCGGCCGACTCGAGCGCCTGCCTGAACGAAGCCGAGCTGGCCCACTTGCTGTTCCACGGCTACGATGGCACGGCTGCCGAGCTCCTCGGCGGTCGGCGCGATACCGACCTGTTGCAGGTGCTCTTTCCGGCTCAGGACTTCGTCGTCTGGCCGGCAGACAAGTTTTGAGCATAGGGCAGCATGGCGCTCTCGGTCGTCCAGGTCATCGGCAACGTGGCCGTCGGCGGCGCGGAGCGCCACCTGCTGGATCTCGTCCTGGGACTTGGCGAGCACGGGGTTCGCGCGCGGGTGGTTTGCCCAAGGCCCGGACCGCTGTCCCAGGTGCTTCTCCAGCGCGGCGTACCCGTGCGGTACCTGGAGATGGTCTGGCCTCGGCCGGGCGACGAGTACGGGCTCCGCGGGGCGGCCGTCGAGCAGCTGGCACGTTGGCTCCAGGCATGGCAGCCGGACGTCGTGCACAGCCACCTGTACCCTGCCCACCTGCATGCTAGCCTAGCTGCCGCGGAGGTCGGCGTGCCGGCCATCGTCCACACCGCCCACACGCTCGTCGCTCGGCCCGGCGACGCTTTGCTGGGCCGGCTGACCCCAGCGCACACGATCGCTACCTCGCGGGCAGCGGCGAACGCGCTGGTGGCTGCCGGTGTGCCGACGGAGCGTGTCGAGGTGATCTACAACGGGGTCAGTCCTGACCACCTGACGGTCGAGCCCGCCGACGTGCGGCGCGTCCGGGCCGAGCTCGGCCTCGGCGTCCGTCCGGTCGTTGGGACGGTGGCGCGCTTATCGCACGAGAAGGGCGTGGACCTCCTGCTGTGGGCGCTGGCGCGGGTGCGGGAGCGTGTACCGGCCGTCACGGCCCTGGTCGTCGGCGACGGGCCGGAGGACGCGGCGCTCCGGCAGCTCGCGGCCGAGCTTGGCCTGGCCGAGACTGTGCGGTTCCTGGGCACGCGGGCCGACGTGCCAGCGCTGAACCGCGTCCTCGACGTTTTCGCCTTGCCCTCGCGCGAGGAGGCCTGCCCACTAGCGCTGCTCGAGGCCATGGCAGCCGGGCGACCAGTCGTTGCCACCCGTGTGGGTGGTACGCCGGAGCTGGTTGCGCACGGCGTCAACGGCTGGCTGGTGCCGACCGAGGATCCGGCAGCCATGGCCGCGGCGCTTGTCGACCTGCTCCAGGACGCCCCCCGGTCGGCGGCCCTCGGCCTCGCCGCCCGCACCAGCGTCGTCGGGCGCTTCACGAGAGGATGGATGGTGGACGCCACTATCGCCTGCTACCAGCGCATCCTCGTGACCGGCGCTACCCGGGCCGAGGATGGGCCGAGCGTCGCCGGCAGAGGATCTCCGCTCGGAGGCTCTCGGCGACGCTCGGAGTGACTTTCAGTGGGCCGGGGGCAAACGTGGTCCGGCGCTCGGTCCCCGCTGCCTTGTCGCGGATCACCTGCTCGAAGAGGCTGCCCACTCTGGTCCCGGCTGCTGCCATGGTCGCCCGGGTCGTCCCGCCCAGCCCATCCTGGTAGAGAAGTGGCTGCTCGCCTTGCGCCAGGATGGCCCCAGCGTCCAGCACCTCCGTCACTTCATGCACGACCAGCCCAATCGCGGCGCGCCCGGCCAGCACCTCCCAGACCACGACAGGACCACCCCGGACCCAACGCGGGTCGCTCGAATGAATGTTGACGATCGGGCGGCCGATGGCTCTCAGCGTGCGCCTGGTGAGGACGCGAGCTCCCATCAGACAGACGATATCGCAGCCGGCGGCGTTGATGGCTTCGGCGGCAGCGGGCGCGTTGAGGGTTGGCACCCTCACCACGCTGAGGCCCGGGGGGAAGGGCGGGCGCCGGCGGACTGGGCCAGTGACCAGGTCGCCGGCGAGCGCACGGTACACCAGGATGCGAAGGGCCGCGGTCGGCCGCGAACAACCCGCTACCCGCGCCTGCCGCGTCGCTAACCGCCACAGGTGCCGCCACACGTGCCGAGCGGGCACATCCTCGTCCAGCACCACGGCGGTCACCTCGACGCCAGCCGCCCGCAGGCGCGGGGCATTGTGCGCCAGGAAGCCGTGGACGATCTCCCCTGATGCCCCACACATGACCCCGACCTTCAACATCTAAACGTCGCTCCAGTCGCCGTTGCGCCCGCCGACATCGCCTCTTGTCCACTCGTCCACTTGTCCACTTGTCCACAAAAACTACGACGACCGCGGCGTCTCTCGAGTCGGTGCCTCGTGGCGGTGCGTCAGCGACGAGCCTGCGATTTGCCGACCTTCTGATTCATCTGCCTGGCGTGGCCGGCTTTCGGGGCCAGGGGTGTGCGCAGGGCTTGTGTCGCGGCGCGTGGTCGCTGCGGGTCCTTGTTGGCAGACTGCCAGTGTGCCCAGGCGTTGTCGTAGAAGATCTGCTCCCGCAGCGCCGCCCGCTCGGGGCTGCCCTCCGAGGCAATGTGGCCTCTGGTGACGCTGACTTCAAACAGGCCACGCTGCGGCTGCAGAAACTGCTCCCGGTACCTCTCGGCGGTGCAGGGCCAGAAGACGTCAGACGCGTAGCACAGCATCGCGTGGGGCAAGCTGTCGATGGCCTTCTGCCAGCCTTCGAGCTGCCAGTCGTCCGGCATGCCGAAAGAGAGGTCTGCCTTCAGCTGCCACTGCGCCGGGTCGCTGCCCTGGAAGATCGTCTCCATGCCCAGCACGGCGATGCACTCGTCGACCCACGGCCAGCTCAGGTGCGCCAGCTGAGCTCGGAGCCCCGGCGCTCGGTGGATCGCCTCGAAGTACGCCGGACGGCAGTAGCTGCCTTCGTGGCCATCGAGAAAGATGCCCGTGTGAAAGGCCACGTACATGCCGAGGTCGGCCAGGGCGCGGTAGAGCCGCACGAGCTCCGGGTCATTCGGGTACCAGCCGTCTGGCACCATTTTGACGCCGCGCAGCCCCAGCTCTGTGTGGCAGCGCTGGGCCTCCTCGATCATGAGGTCGACCGCGCGCGACAGCGATCCCTTGGCCAGCTGCGGGGCGGGATTGAGGACGCAGAACCCGAGAAGGCGATCGGGCGCGGCGCTGCAGATGTCTGCGCAGTAATCGTTGTGCGTCCGGATGTCGTCCAGATGCTCGTTGCTGATCTGCCAGGAGTGGACGTCGACCAGTGGCGCGAAGACGAACGCCTTGTCCACGCCGCACTCGTCCAGGCAGGCGAGGATGTTGGCGGCGCTCTCGCCGGACTCCGAGCCGGAGAGATGGGTGTGGGCGTCGAGCACTTTCGGCACGTGAGCCTCCCTGGTACGGCACTTCCGCGACGGCGCACCGCATGATGCGGACCAGGGCTCCCTAGAGTAGGCCTGGGGTCGAAGCTTGCGCCGATCGGCTCAGCCGCCGAGAGCCAAGCGCGCCGGGCCGGGCGCTATGACGGACTTCCAGTCCGGCTCCTTCTGGGTCACGCCGAGTTGGGCGAACAGCTTGCCCTGGTCGGTGACGTCGGCCAGGTAGTCGTCGGTGTCCGGCGCCGCCAGGAGGTAGCTGCGGCGGCCGAGAGTCAGCTCTGTCACCTCGGGCGTCGTCTTGTTCTCGGCGGCGAAGATCTTGACCGCCTCGGCGTGGTTCGCCTGGACCCAGCCGAGAGCGCCCTGGTACGCCTTGATGAACTGGCGCACCGTGTCCGGGTACTGCTCGACGTAGTCGGTGCGGCCGAACAGCGTCACGTAGTTCGTTTGATAGCTGTCGCCGTCCACTAGAGGGGCCGCCTCGTTGGCCGCCTGGGCGCTGGCGAAGAACGGGTCCCAGGTCACCCAGGCGTCGATCGCGCCCGTCAGCAGCGCCGACCGGCCCTCGTTGTTCTCGAGGGTGATCCAGTCCACCTCGCTGTCCTTGATGCCCGCCCGCTCCAGCACGCGCAGCGGGAACACGTAGGCCTTGCCCGAGGGCGTGCCGAGCTTCTTGCCCCTCAAGTCGGCGATGCTCTTGATGGGCGAGTCGGGCTTGAGCAGGATCGCGTGCGTCTTCGGGCTGCGCTCGACGAGCGCCAGGATGCGGATGGGCTGGTCCGCGGCCACGCCGGCCAACGGCGTGCCGCCCATGCCCAGGTCGATCGCGCCGCCCGAGAGCGCTTCGACGATCGGGTTGAGCGAGAGCAGCCGACGGTACTCGATGGCCGGCCCCGCGTCGCCGAATGCCGCCTCGAGCAGCTTCTGTTTCTGCATGGCGAACACGCCGATGTACGGCGGCTGGAAGCCGAGGCGCACGGTCGGAGCAAATTTTCCCCCCGCCGTCGACGTGGACATCGCCGGAGCACGCGTCGTCGACGGCGCGGTCGCGGTGGCGCAGGCGGCCAGCAGCCCGGCGGCTGAGCCGAGGCCCACGGTGAGAACACGGCGGCGGGATAGCGAGGACGGGCTAGGCATGCACCGCTCCTTTCACCTGGCTTACATGGCTCAGCTCGAAGGCCGCCAGCAGCTGGCGGCGGTAGGCGCCGAAGCGCTCGTCGCCGCGGTCGCGCGGGTAGGGGAGGTCGACGTCGACGATGCGCCGCACGCGGCCGGGGCGGGGCGTCATGATGATCACCCGCTGGGCAAGTGCGATGGCCTCGTCGATGTCGTGCGTCACCAGTACGCTCGTTATTTGCCGGGCCAGCCAGATCTCCTGGAGGGCGTCCTGGAGGCGGATGCGGGTGAAGGCGTCGAGCGCACCGAACGGCTCGTCCAGCAGCAGCACCTGGGGGTCGGTGGCGAGAGCGCGGGCGATCGCCACCCGCTGGGCCATCCCGCCGGACAGCTCGTGGGGGTAGGCGGCGGCGAAGCCGTCCAGCTCCACCAGCGCCAGCAGCTCGCGGACGCGCCGCTCGCGGTCGGGCGCCGCCAGCCGCAGGCCGAAGCCGATGTTGTCGGCCACCGATAGCCAGGGGTAGAGCCGCGGCTCCTGGAACACGATGCCGCGCGACAGGTCGGGGCCCCGCACGGGCCGGCCGCCTGCGCTGACCTGGCCGACGAACGCCGTGTCGAGACCAACGATGGCGCGCAGGATGGTCGACTTGCCGCAGCCGGACGGGCCGATCAGGGCCACGAACTCGCCCGGGTCGACCGTGAACGAGACGTCCTCGACGGCCATGACCGCGCCGGCCGCGCCGTCGAAGCGACGCCCCACGTGGTGCAGCGACAGGCCGATGCTCACGCTCAGCGCCCCCCGTAGGCGTTGCGCCAACGGAGCAGCCGCTGCTCCACCCGGCGCACCAGCAGGTCGACCAGCTTGCCGGCCAGGGAGAAGATGACGATGCTGCCGACCACGATGTCGACACGGACGAACTCGCGGCCCTCGACCAGCATGAAGCCGAGGCCGCGCGTCGCGCCCATCAGCTCGGCCACCACCAGGGCGAGCCAGGCGACGCCCAGGCTGTAGCGCACGCCGGTCAGGATCTCGGGCAGGGTGGCCGGCAAGACGACGCGCGTCAGCAGCCGCGGCCAGGGCAGCTGGTACACCAGGCCAACCTCGATCAGCTTGCGGTCGACGTTGCGGATGCCGGCGAAGGTGTTGATGTACAGCGGGAAGAAGCTGGCCAGCGCGATCAGCGTGATCTTGGGCGCCTCGTCGAGCCCGAGCCACAGGATCAGCAGCGGCGTCAGGGCCAGGAACGGCACCGTGCGCAGCATCTGCACCGAGGTGTCAAGGGTGCGCTCCGCCAGGCGGGACAGGCCGACCAGCGACCCGAGAGCCAGGCCGAGGCTGCTGCCGATGAGGAAGCCGGTCAGCCAGCGCAGAACGCTGACCGCCAGGTTGGACAGCAGGGTGCCGTCAGCGGCGAGGCTGACCAGGGTCGCGGCCACCCGCGACGGCGGCGGCACGAGGTTCGGCTTGAGCACACCCGAGGTTGAGGCGAGCTGCCAGCCGACCAGGAGGGCGATGGGCAGGGCGAAGCCGGCCATGGCGTCGAGCCAGCCGCGCCAGTCGCGGGCCGGCCGCGCGGTTGGCCGGCCGGTCGGCCGGGCCGTGACCAGCAGCCCGAGGCCGTCGACCGGGCTCGGCGCGCGGGCGTCCAGCGCGGCGGGCTCCGGGCGGGGCGCGGCGGCGGCGTCGACGACGGGGTCGGCGAAGGCGTGCCGCGCCGTGGTGACCTCGGTCATGCGCCGGCTCCGCTGGCGGCCGTGGCGGCCAGCCGGGGCATGATCTCCTGTCCCAGCAGGTCGATGGCGCGCAAAGAGTCGGCGTGTTCGGCGCCGGCGGCGTGGACCTGGCAGATCACCTCGTCTGGGCCGAACTCCGCCTGCCACGCCGAGAGCTGCTCGAGGACGTCGTCCGGGGAGCCGATGACCATGTTCATGCCCGCCATGAGGTCGCGGTACTGGGCGCTGTCCGTCCGACCATCCCAGGTGACGCCGCAGTCGTACTGGGCATAGCGGGCGAAGGTGCGGCGCGTCTCCTCCTGGGCGGCGCGGGTCGTCTCGGCGACGTACACGAAGCGCAGCACGGCGACGTGGCCGCGGCGTGGGCCGAGAGCCGCTCGGTAGCGCGCTATCAGGGCGCGGTGCCGCTCGGCCGGGCCGACGCGCGGGATCTGCAGCGGGAAGCCGTGGCGCCCGGCCAGCTCGGGCGTCGCGTCGCTGGCGGCCAGCCAGATCAGCTCCTCGGCGGACTGGACCGGCCGCGGGTTGATCTGGACGTCCTCGAAGCGGTAGTGCTGGCCGCGGAAGTCGACGACGCCCGGGCCGAACGCCTGGCGCAGGATCTCGACGGTCTCCAGGGTGCGCGTCGTCTTCTCATCGACGGCGACGCCGAACTTGGTGAACTTCGGCGGCTTTGTTGCGGGCGCCCGAGCCGACGCCGAGCCGGGCCCGCCCGCCGCAGAGCACGTCGAGCAGAGCGGTGTCCTCGGCCAGGCGCAGCGGGTGGTAGTACGGCGCCTCGACGACGGCGGTGTCCAGGCCGAGCCGGCGCGTCAGAGCGCTGAGGCGGGCGAGGTAGAGCAGGGGCGCTGGGAGGCGGCCGTAGACCTCGAAGTGGTGGTCGGCGAGGTAGATGGCGTCGAAGCCGAGCCGGTCGGCGAGGATGGCCTGGGCCTCGATCTGGCGGTAGAGGTCAGGGACGGACGCGCCTGGAGCAACGTCGGAGTTGTAGAACAGGGAGAACCGCATAGGTCACTTAGCAGATAGATAGGCTAAAGTATCGCCCATGGCAGCGTCCAGACGGCCCGCCCGCGGGGCTGGTTGCCCCGCCGCGCCGCGCCGATGGCGTTGCCGGCGCCACGCTGCACAGCCTACAATCGACTAGTATAGTCGATCACTAAACTATGTCGTCTTCACGCGCCGCGACCAGCGGTACGATGATGATGATCACCACCACGGTCGCCACCGACCGTCGAGGAGCTCGGGTGAGTGGACTCCAGGATTACCCGGCGGCGACCGCGACCCCGGCTGAGACGAGCCAGCGGCTGCGGCTCGGCTTTCTGACCCATCTCCACATCGGCCAGGACGCGGCCGACTCCTTCCGCATCGCGCTGGACCTGTTCACCGCCGCCGACGAGCTGGGCTTCGACAGCGGCTGGGTGGCCCAGCACCACTTCCTGGACGGTGGCGGACGCCTGCCCGCCACGCTGACGTTCCTGGCCGCGGCCGCCGAGCGCACGCGGCGGATCGGGCTCGGGACCGCGATCGTCGTCCTGCCGCTCGAAGATCCGGTGCGGGTGGCGGAGGACGCCGCGGTTGTCGACACGCTCAGCGGCGGTCGGCTCCAGCTGGGCCTGGGCACCGGTGGCGACCCGCTCACGTTCGCGGCCTTCGGCCAGGACCTCGACGCGCGGCGGCAGCGCTATGCCGACAGCCTGCGCATTGTCACCGACGCGCTGGCGGGCAACCCGATCGGCGGTACGGCGGCGCGCCTGTACCCGCCGGCGCCGACCCTGGCGCGGCGCCTGTGGGAGTCGACCCTCAGCGCTGAGGGCGGCACGCGCATCGGCGGCCACGGCAACGGGCTCCTGCTGGCGCGCACCGCCTTCCTGAGCAGCGACCCGACGGACGTGGCCCAGCTGCCGGTGGCCGAGGCGTACCTGGGCGCGCTGGCGCAGCGCTCCGGCGCGCCGCGCATCGGCCTGTCGCGCGCCGTCTACCCGGCCGCCGACCGCCGCACCGCGGCGTCCCACCTGGAGAGCGGCCTGGCCAGCTATGTCGACATCATGGTGAGCCGTGGCCACTTCCCGGCCGGCCTGAGTCAGGCCGAGTACTTCACCCGCACCCACGTCCACTACGGCCACCCGGAGCAGGTCGTGGCGAGCCTGCGCGCGGACCGCGTGCTGCCCCTGGCCAGCGAGCTGATCTGCCAGGTGCACCCCGGCCACCCGACCCCGGCCCAGTTCGTCAAAGCGCTGGAGCGCACAGCGGGCGAGGTCGCCCCCGAGCTGGGCTGGCGGCGAGCGCCGTAGCGAGCTATCAGCTATCAGCTATCAGCTATCAGCTATCAGCTATCAGCCGTCAGTCGTCAGTCGTCAGCCAGCGGTCGGTAGGCGCGTTCCCCTGCTAGACTTCTCGTCTCAATCGGCCCAATAGCTCAGTGGCAGAGCGGGGCTCTCATAAAGCCAAGGTCGCTGGTTCGAACCCAGCTTGGGCCACTCCCCTGCCGACTTCCTGCCCCTCGTGGGGCGCGCCCGCCCGGGAAACGCTGGGCCGTGCTACTCCGACTCCGGCTCCATCGGGACCGCCTCGCGCAGCGAGCGCAGCGGCGACAGCACGAGAACGACGGCGCCCAGCTGCAGGCCGAGCACCCCAACAAGCAGAGTCGGTCGCAGGCCGATCACCTCGCCGAGCGTACCGGCGACCAGGCTCGTCAGCGGGCCCAGCCCGAGCATCGTGACGCGCATCGTCGCGCTCACGCGGCCGCGGTAGCGGGCCGGCGTGATAGCTTGCCGCAGGCTGAGCTGGTTGATCGCCGTGATCGGCGCCGCGAGGCCAAACAGCAGCTGGACCGCGGCCAACAGCGGCACCGTGACGCTCGACGGCCCGGAGATAGCCGGGAGCAGCAGAAACACCCCGTCGGAGACGACCGCGCCCCAGACAATCGCGCCCCCGATGCCAACGCGACGAGCCACACGCGGCGCGAGCAGCGTCCCCAGGGCGGTGCCGACGCCGCCGGCCGCGAAGATCACGCCGAGGAAGCCCGGCGACACGGCCAGCTCGTGGACCGCGTACAGCAGGTAGATCGTCACTACGAACCCGAAGAATGCGTAGAAGAGGACCAGAGACGCTGCCATGGTGCGCAGCAAGACGTTGCTCCACACGATGCGCACGCCGTCGGCGACCTCGGAGAGCAGATGCGTCGGCACACTCCTCGCGGACGTTCGGCGCTCATGGGCGCGGATGGACATGATCGAGACGGCCGACACCACGAATGACGCGGCGTCCACAACGATCGCTAGCGGCGCGGTCATCGTTTGGACCAGCACGCCCGCGATGCCCGGCCCGATCAGTGTCGCGAGGGACGAGCTGAGTCCCAGCTTGCTGTTGCCATCGGCCAGCTGTTCGCGCCTCACGAGCGACGGCAGGAACGATTCGTAGGCAACGTCGAAGAACACGGTGAGGCCGCCGACGACCACGGCCGCCACGTAGAGGTGCACCATACGCAGCTCGCCGAGGAGCGCGGCCAGCGGGATGGTGGCCAGCACGAGAGCGCGGCCAAGGTTCGTCACGATGAGGACGGGTCGTCGGTGCACCCGATCCACCCATGCCCCGGCGACGAGCCCGACGACGAGGTACGGCGCCAGCTGCGCCGCCCGCAGCGCGCCGATCTGAATCGAGCCGGCCCCGAGCAGCACGATGGCGATCAACGGCAGCGCCAGCGTGGTGACCTGTGATCCGACCAGCGAGACGGTTTGGCCAGCCCACAGCCTGGTGAACTCCCGGTGGCGCCACAGCGATGGTGTCGTCGCCGTCACAGGGGCTGGCCGGTCACCTCGTTGCCGGACGTTCGGGCGTCGTAGCGCCAGAACGCCGGCAGGAGCAGCGCGCAGGCGGCACAGCCGACCACGCACAGCACACCACCGGATATGACCGACGCCCGCACGCTGAACAGCGACGCCACCAGGCCGGCTTCGACGTTGCCCAGCTGCGGGCCGCTCGAGTAGCTCAGCAGCTCGATGGAAGCGAGCCGACCCCGAAGCGCGTCCGGGATCGTCTGGTTCCAGATCACCGAACGGAAGATGCCGCTGACTGCGTCGGCGGCACCCGCCAGGCTGAGGAGCGCCAGCGCTGGCACCAGGGTGTCTGCCAGGCCAAAGCCGGCGATGGCGACGCCCCAGGCGATGGCGGCCAGGGTCACCGCCAGGCCGTGCCGGTGGACGAACTGGGTCCAGCCGCTGGTTGCGGTCGCCAGGAAGGCGCCCAGGGCCGGGGCGGCGTACAGCAGGCCGAGCACGCTCGGCCCGCCGAAGTGGTCGGCGAGCGCAGGAAACAGCGCCGACGGCATGCCGAAGACCATCGCCACGAAATCGACGATGTACGTGCCCATGAGCTCGGGGCGGCGGCCCGCGTAGACCAGGCCTTCACGGATACGCCGCAGACTGGGGGGCTCGGCGCCGACGGGCGGCGGCACGGCCCTCATTCGCCAGAGCAGCACCAGCGAGATGAGAAAGGAGAACAGGTCGGCGCCGTAGGCAGCCGGCAGGCCGGCGACGGCGATCAGGGCGCCGCCGATCGCCGGGCCGAGCAGCATCGCCACCGTGCCGCGCAGGTCGAACAGCGCCACAGCGGCGGGCATCTCGTCCCGCTCGACCAGCCGCGGCAGCAGGGCGTCGAGCGACGGCCGCTGCAGGGCGCCGAGGCCGGCCTGAGCGCCGGCGACCACGTACAGCATCCACAGCGCCGGCTGCGGCGCGCTGGCGTTGACCAGCAGCAGCAGCGACATGGTGGCAAAGGCGAGCTCGGTGACCAGCACCAGAGCGCGGCGGTCGTGGGCGTCGGCGAAGGCGCCGCCGACGAAAGCCAGGGTCAGCAGCGGCACCAGCTGGACCAGGCCGAGCGTGCCGACCGCCAGCGGCGAGTGCGTCTGCTGGTAGATCTGGTAGGGGAGCGCCACCTGGGTGACCTGCGTGCCCAGGAACGAGACCATCCGGCCGGCGAACAGGAGCCGGAACTCGCGACGGCGCAGCGGGGAGAGGTCGACGGTGGCGAGCTGGAGGAGCCTGTGGCGGAAACTGAGAGGCGCGATACCGTGAAAGGTACCGCCTCAGAGCTGAAGGTGAGTTATGGGCTAAGAGTTACGGCTTCTTCTCGGTGTAGGTGCCGCCGCTCATGGCGGCGCGCACCTCGGCGGCCGTCTTGGCCTGGCGCAGCGCGGCGATCTGCGTGGCCTCCTTGTCGAGCATCGCCCGGGCGTTGGCCAGAACCTGCTCCATCTTGTCCGCCGGGAACTTCACAGCGCCGTTCTCGTCCATGTGGACCAGCTCGCCGGGCGCCACGTCCATGCTGCTGATCGAGACAGGCACCTGCACCGCCATGACGCCCATCGCGCCGTGGCCGGCGGTGACGCCGCCCAGCAGCATCTGGAACTTGTTCCGGCGAATGGCGTCGATGTCCCGCGACGGGCCGTTCGAGAGCAGACCGACGCAGCCCACCGCCTGCGCCGCGGTCGTCATGATCTCGCCGGCCAGGCCAGCCTTGTTGAAGATCTCCAGTGGCCACTTCTGCTGGATCACCAGGATCGTCGGCTTCGGTGTGGCGTCGAGCGCTTCGAGGACGTCCTGGTAGGTGAGACGGTTGGGGTAGTTGGGATCGGGCATGCCGTAGACGCAGGTGACGGCGTAGCCGACGACTGGGCCCATCTCTGGATAGACGCAGCGGATTGAGGTGTCGGTGTACCAGTTCTCGGTCCACGGGTTGTACAGGCCGAGACAGAGCGGGTTGGTCGGGTAGGTCGCGACGACGTTGGTGATCGTCGGGGTGTCGATCTGGCGCAGGCCCGCGAGCGCCTCTTCTGTGGACATCGTGGCCATGGGACGGCCTCCTCGTACGCCTCTGGGATGGTGAGCTGGTGAGAGTCGGCGGGTCGAGTATAGGACCCGACGGCCCGCGGACTGGTAGCGGGGTCTTGCGCCCATACCGTACGGTTGGCGCATGAGCAAAGAGGCGAGCAAGCTGGCCAAGGCGTTCGTCAGGGGGTTTGCCAAGGGGTATGCGCCGCAGGCCGCCTTCGAGGACGTCCCGCCGCACGACCTGCGGCAGCGGCTCATGCTCGTCTGCAAGACGGCGCGCACCGGCCTCGACGGCGCGCCCAACATCGCCGACCCGGCCCGGCGCGCCGAGTACCTGGCCAGCGCCCTGGAGCGTATCCTCGGCGTCGCCTGGGGCGACGAAGCTTAAACTTAACAGGACTTACGCGGTGCTGCCTGGGGAGTGAGAAGGCGAACGCCATAAGTCGAGCGACCGGGTAGTCTGGGGTTGCCACACCTTCAGAGGACCGGAGGACTCGGCTATGGCGTTGCGTCTGTACCGTACGACGCGGCGGCTGTTCCGCCAAGTGCAAGAGGCGCTGGGGGCGCTCGGCGTGCCGACACGGGTGAGCAGCCGGACGACGGGTGGCCTGATCGCCCTGTACGTGACCGGGTTGGTGCTGCTGGATGGGCGGCCGAGCCAGACGCGGATCAGCGCGGCCCTGCCGGCCCGGTGCCACGATGCGCTCAACCGCTTGCTGCGGACGATGCCGCTGTCCACGCGGGCGCTGATGGGGGCGCTGCTGCGCCTGGCCCAGGTGCTCAGCCAGGGCCTGGGCAGCCGCGGCTATCTGTGCGTCGACGACGTGGTGCTCGAAAAGGCATTCGCCCAGCGGTTGCCGTGGGCAGCCTGGACCTACTCGTTCGCTCAGAAGCGCAAGGTCTACGGCTGCCTCCTCGTGCTGGTGTCCTGGACCAGCGACCCGACCGGTCTCTGGCGCATCCCGGTCGCCTTCCGCCTGTGGCGCCCGCAGCGCACCTGCGCCCCCGGCCGCTATCAGAAGAAGACCCAGCTGGTGGAGACGATGCTGCGCGAGCTGGTGGCCGCCGGCTGCCCGGCGGCCTACCTGGTGGGCGACACTGCCTACACCGGCGGGGCGCTCAGCAAGACGGCCGCGCGCCTGGGGCTGACCGGGGTCGGCACGCTGTCGCCGCGCACCACCGTCGTGTACCGCGGGCGGCGTCACCAGGTGCAGGCGCTGGCGCCCACCCTCAAGCTGAAGTGGCGCCCCAAGCTGGGCGTGCGCGCCACCGCCCTGCAGGTCTACGCCCCGGCGTTGGGCCAGGTACGGTTGGTCGTGCTCAGAAACGAGCATGGCAACTGCGAGTACCTGGTCACCAACGCCCTGGACACCGCCCTGACGACTCTGGTGCGCCGCAAGTGGAGCCGCTAGCGGATCGAGACCATCTTTCGGGATACCAAGCAGTTGGCCGGCCTGGCCGCCTGCCAGAGCTGGGTCGATCAAGCCCTGGTCCGCCACGTCGCGCTGGTGTTCGTGACTTTCGTCGTGCGACAGCTGCTGCGCTGCGACCCGCACGAAACCGCGGGTGCGGTCAAGGCCCGCTGGCAGGGCGAGGTCCTGCGCGCTGGCCAAGCTCCTCCTCCTCCCCTGCGCGCCGCCCCGCTCGAGTTCCGCCGTTCTCGATCCCCTCTCAAACTCACCGCGTAGGTCCTGTAAACTTAAGAGCTCCAAGCTGAAGGGCTTAGCTTGCCATTTTGACTTGACTGTTTGGGAAAGGCGGAGTGGGTCCGGGACAGCGGCTGGGGCGAGCCGGTAGGCTCTGGCATGCAGGACCGGAGGCAACGCGAGGCCCTGTGGGTCTTCCGGGAGCGGGTCTATCACGCCCGTGGCCGCCGCCGGGACGCCCTGTTCGCTCTGCTCGATGCATTCGGGCCCAGTACCGCCGCCCGGTTCCCGTATTCCCTGACCGATCCGGAGCCTCGCCCAGAACGCGCGGACGCCCGGCGGATTTGGCCGACTCGGCGGGCGGCAGTAGCTCGACCACCGCTCACCACTCGTCTAGGACCAACGCCTTCCTGTGCCGTTGCGACCGCCCACCACAATGGACGGTCGGGCGCGGCGCCACGGGTGCGGGCGTCGCGCTACAGATGCTGCGGGTCTTCGGCGGGATCAGCGCCAAGAGTGCACCTGCCGCAAGTGTGGATCGCCACGAGGATTGGGCCAGTTGGCGGGCTGATCGCCAGCGAGCAATAGGCCAGCAGATCGCCACGAAGGATTAGGCCTGTTGGACGTCAACTACCTCTGCCGCCGACGCGGACTAGAGTTGCCGCTGGGGGCTGGGGGTGCGGCGCGCGTTTCGAGCGAGGCAGAGCAGGGAACCGAGACGCTGCCTCGACGAGCGCCGCGGTGGCAGGCGTGAGGCTCGTTACACCTCCAGATCCAAGAGATCACTGAGCAGGACGGGCTGCTCGCAGTCCTGGCACGCCCCGCCGAGACCCAGAGCACGGCAGAAGCGGTTGCAATCGGGGCACCGCCGCTCGCCGAGGTAGCGCGCCTCACAGGATGGGCATTCATAGACGGTGTGGGCG
>JAABUQ010000869.1_pt1 | contig 69345 bp, 40 predicted proteins | sample 5560001 | NCBI WGS metagenome assembly JAABUQ01 (sample SAMN10711888, study PRJNA513371) | rock metagenome | isolation source: Antarctica rocks | place: Antarctica: Victoria Land, Finger Mt nord | collected 2015-12-18
TAGTTGCTGGGGGGGGGGCGTTAGTTTGATGGGGGGAGATTATGGGAGATGGGGGGAGGGAAGGTAGAAGGACGAAGGGGGAGGTGTTGGGAGACTGGGAAGCGGGATGAGGAGTGTGGGAGGGGGGTCAGACGTACCGTAGACGCTCTGCTCGTCCGGTCTGTCATCGCGGAAGCGCTTCCTCGTTCGCGAGTGCAGTGACTTGTCGGGGCTGGGATGCGGCGTTGGCGATGGGGAGGGGAGATGTGCGTATGAGGCTTGGAAAGAGGAATCGGTCATTGGGGAGTTATGGTAGAGGGTGGAGAAGGGGGTTGCGGCGGTTTTGGGGGAGAAGTGGGCAGAGCGTTTGCGTTTCATGTTGGTTGTTGCCATTTTCGAGGATGGACGTTTGTGGGTCGGCAATCGAGGGTTGGTCGTACGTAGAAGAGGGTCTGGCTACGTACTCTATGATTACGATCGCGTGTGAGATGGCAGACGCGCAGGCCCACTTTACGCGTTCTACACCGCTGTGAATTTCTTGGCGCATGCATCTGACATCACTTTCAAACGGTAGGGCTGGGCCCTATCATCGTTTCTTCACTAGCGCCTACCACAGCCCACAAATTTCCATATCCTACCACGAAAAACGAGATAAGGTGTATTTACGTTGATAATCTTTCGTTGTGCCATTGGAGACGGGACGAATGGCCGAGTGGTTATGGCGGATGGTTCAAGTTTCCGGACTTACGATTTATATATCAATTCGTTGCATTCATCTGGAGGTAGGTTATCTTCGGAGCATTTAAATTTCTCGGTAGTCAGAACGCTAATTGTAATATTATCACAGCGATCCGCGGGGGTTCGAATCCCCCTTCGTTCAATTTACTTTTTGGTCTAGTGAATTGTATGTATCCATTGCATTCAATAGAGAGAATTTCCTAGATTCTATTGGTCTTGTGTCCAGGCATTTTATTGAACAGCTTGCAAGACAGTGCCATTACACAACAAAGATTCCATGAAAATTACGACTTCACAAGTAAAGCGTAAACCTTCTACAGACGATGAAGCAGGGCACTCGACGATCAAGAAAAGATAAGTAATGCTTTCGTGGACGCTTGAGATGTTTTAACCTCAAGCCACGCCTCCAGAATCTGCACTCATCCTCAGGGCTCAATGCAATAGTCGTTCAGTCACTCAACTAGTATACACGCTTCCAGATCCGTACGCTTCGTCCTAACCCTGGCACGGAACAATTGGTGGCTTACGACAATGATAGAGCTAACATCAATTGAGCTCACCGTGTCCCCAGGAGCAAGCGTCCCAAATGCTGGGATAAGCTTGGGAATACTATAATACATGAAGTGCCCTCTCACGTAAAGTGCAATGACGATTCTGCCATAAGATCATGTGGGACGGATGAAGTGTTGGAGGGGACTCAATTGAAGATACTATCGGTCTTCGAGCGTTTTCTCTTCTTTCCAGACCGGACCATAGGTACATCGGGCAACGTGCTCGCCAGGTCGAGCTAGCTACTGCTCGATGGAGATACATGGTGATCAATCAGATCGGCCAACTCTACTCTAATTTTTCTCAAGGCCTGCTCTCGCACGATATCGCGATTTCACTACACCGACTGTTTAGGCACACACATCCCTGAATCTCATATCAAGAGCAAGTCCCGAAGTTCTGATTTGAAACCTGAACAGAGGGTAGCAGACAACTCTTGAATGATAAGCTGCATCAGACATCGCAGGCCAGCTCACTCGTTTCAGCACGTGTTGAATTCTCAATCTTCATCTCCTCTCGGAGCATCCAATATCATCCGTCCCAATTTCTCCCTCGCATGCAGCGTTTCCTTTTGAATGAGTGCCCGTTCTTTCTCAATCGAGTCCAGCCGCTCGTCCCACTGCGAAGCACTACAGCACGTTGTCCGAGGGACAACCGTCGATGCCGTACAATGGGCCATCCGATGCTGATGGTCCGTTCTCTGGGTGAACTCACACACTCGATTCAATATCAATGTTGAAGTTTTGCGCTTCTGGCCGTCCGTGTACGAATGCAGGGCCTTCGCTTCTCGAAGGAGCTTCGAACAATCATCCTTGGTGTACGACGACCGTTCAAGGAGAACGGAATCGAATAGCGACTTGAGGAATTGACGAGTATGACGGCGGCGCTGGGCGAAAGGCATGAGCGTTGTCCGTGCGATGTGGCGTTTCTTTTGGGGCAATGTTGATGCTTCAGCATACTGCGGAATCTCAACGAGCTGTTGTGGTGGCCGGATCGGACATGTATCTTTTGGAGGCTGGAGGAGTCTTGACAGAATCGGAAGATGCGTTTGAGCGAAAGCAAGGCTTGACTGAGGATCTTTCGGAAAGGTTATCCGATTTGGCCATGTTGATCTGCTCAAAAAGATTTGCATTTCGCGGTCGACTTCAATGAGTACCGAGGAGAATACGCAGAGGATCGCCTCGTCAGAAAGCTGACCACGAAGGCGGCACCTTTTGGAATAGATGAACCCCAGAGAATCTCAATACGTTAGGAGAATGGAAGACTTCGAACAAGGATCAAAGCGTTAAACTGTGGAAGGCAATGTGAGCAGGGTTTGAGGAGCTTAGGATATTCAGCCAGGGAAGGCTCCGTCGCCATAGCTGACACTTCATGTGGGCATCCGTGAAGTATTATGAGGGCCCCTCTATCTTCTGTTGATTGCTTCTTGCGTGAGTCCCGGCTCGCTTCTTTTCCACCAGCGGCATGCTGCAGAGCGGCTCCCTGCCTTTCAATGTCGCATTCCTTGGCTGGTGCTATGAGAAATCTTGTGAGAAAATCTTTGTCGAAGATAACCTGCTTTCTTTGCCTCTGACCTTAATTTTGAGTTGCCTTGCCGGCGACATCTGCCAGGCATTGCTATAGCGCTTGTAAGAATCTCCGAAGAATTGCCCACCCTCAACTTCACTACCGAATCGATGAGAGCTTCTTTCAAGAAAAACAGAGCTGGGACTTCTTCATGCGCTAGGCTAACAATGTTATTGGAAATCCGATGGGGAAGGCCAAATTCCGGAAAACGGAGTCAAGACTTTTTTCTTGCAAGAATCGGCCCTGCAAATGGTCCTTCCCGCGTCACGCTGTCCAGCCATGATAGCAGCGGAGGCGGAGCGGCGACGCCGAGCGCTAGTAAGAGAACGATGAGCACGAAAAGAAGCAGGGGAAGCTGGAAGACAACGATTGGCGGCAGACGGGGAGCACAGCAGGAGGGAGAGAGAAGAGTCTGGGCAGAGGCGGGAGGAGAGAGAGGGAGGGAGGGAGAGAGAGAAGGAATGTACTGTGTTTTCCTAAGATCAATGATATGGAGAATATGGAGAAGGTTCCCTGCACACTCGTATTGTCGTCAGCATCTACGGGGTAAGTTGCATCGCAATATCGATTCGATGTTTACGGGTACATGTTAGACTTGCCCAGTATTAGATGCATCGGAAGCTGCGTGCAACGCTCGCACACCTTTCCGATGCTGTCACAACATCGTTCCGATAGACAACCAGGAGGACCTCCTCACTGCAGACTTCTCGAACAACTACCGCGATCTTCTCGAAGAATCATTGGCCACAAAACCCATATGTTGCTTCGACCGGCATTGCAGCGCCTTTGTACATGCGGTGCAAGCACAGGCTCTGGACGTCATGGACTGTCGCCGCTGTGGGAGCGCTACCTATCGACATTGTCGGAACCAGGCTCATGGAGCGAGGGGTGGTATAGCTGACGTAGGCACAAGGACTTGCCGATGCGGTACGGAGTTTTGCTACGCTCATGGCTTCCTGTATCGGCAGCGTCCGGGTTTTGGCTGAAGAAGATCAAGATTTCGTTGTCTGACTTACAAATGGTCTTTCGCCTCTTATTCGTTCTCATAGATCTGAATCGTGAGTAATGTTATGTATAGCTTCAACGATCCAAGCGAGAGTCTACTAAGGATCTCGCAATAGTCACACAATTTATGGAAGAATAAGGGAGAGCAAATGCCACTGTGGCCAGCTCCACCGTCCTGCCTACTCTATGGAAGCTTAAGGTCTGGTAAGCATGATTACAATGTCTATACTGAGAGAGAACAGAACACGAGGCGTATACACGTTGACGAAGAGGTTGGATTCAAGAGCTATAACGACAGTCAGTAATGGAGATGACAGAAAGCGAAGGGCAACGGGTTTGAGCCGGATGTGAACTATGCGCGTAATTAACGCGTAAAGTGGCGCTTACCCTCATTAGGATAGGTGTACCTTAGCTTCGCTAAAGTACTTGGCCTACGGAAGCACGTAAGAAGCGCATATAGCACTACGATTATTTCACCGGAGCATAATATCAATCGTAGTTGAAGTCCTTCATTATTAGTGGGTGTGTAGCTAATCCACCAACGCATACCCTAATATACAGGTGGTTTGGGTATTGCAAGGTGGCAAGCATGTTGGGGTATCCCTCCTGGTAGCTTAAAGAGCAAGACACTCGAATCCCAGGCCGTGGATCGCTCCGAAGAAATCCTCCATATGCTAAGGCATGCTGTAATAATGATAACATGCCGCCGTATCCTAGAGGACTGGTATCCTTCCGAGCGCTCAATATGTTGGATGGAGTATCCAAGGCGCCGGGTGGGGAGGTCCTTCAGGCACACCCATTCCGGCAGCTGTGTGTATGATGCTTTTTGTGGTTCCTCCCAAATCCGCTTCGAGATACTAAAGACGACGAGAGATTTCCCCTTTTAGCCGGGGTATGTGCATGAGGAAAAACTGAAAGATGCGTGAACGCTAGCAATGCAAGGCTAATGAGGTCGCTATGCGAGATGAGTACAAAGATATTGATACACGAGTCAGATATGCTTGGCTTTGCGCCTGCTATCTGGCTGTGTGGAAGTTCCTGGAGATATCCGAGACCAGGAAGTACATGTTGTGTTTGTGAATGGTATCTCCGGTATTGTGGATTGTAGCCAGTTTTACAGCATTGGTGGAAGTACATATGTTGGTGCTGGTATTGGAGCAACCTTGTATGGCGCCATCATCGTGTGATTCCCAGAAGAGGACGGCGTTATTGGATGGTATGCTCCTATGTTCTGATTGTAGCTTGGAAAGCCCTCGACGTTCGTAGGAGTGATGGGTGGTGTCAAACATCCGTTCGCCACAGTTGGTATCTGCTGCCCCTTGGTAGGAGTGACTGGAATGCCTGGTTTTGCAAAGCCGTTGACTGGTACCTCGCAAGGCGGTGTAGGTGGTGCAACAGGATATCGTGCAGTAGCCGCCTGTCTGGTCAGGAAATCTTCCAGAATCATCGATACTCGTGCCAGCCGTGGTGACGCATACTTCTGGGATAGAACAGCAGAAGGTCGATGTAGATGATGTGACAACGTAATCAGAGTTTGCGAATCATACATCGAGGACCAGTCTGCTTGGAGAGGCATGGGACGGTTGAGGATGCAGCGTGCCAATGCTAGCGAAGAGAGGGCCATATCAGAGGGACGCTTCGAAATGAATTCCTTGTGGAACATGGCAATTTCCGCAATGTATGTGGCCATGTGCTCAACCTCTGCATCGTATGGGAAACCTTCCAATGCTAGTTGGTGGAACCCGTCAATGGTCGGATGTCCAATGACCCATTGCAGTGTCTGCAGTACGTGCCACTCCATCTGAGTAAACATGTCCTCATCATAGAGGGCACAGCACATCTTCTTTAATTCGTGGATGGTCGGGACATTCTCCTTTCGGTCCCCATATTTGGCAGCTATGAGCAAAGCCGCGCACCCAACAAGCTGGTAATGTCGTTTGTAGACAACGCGCCGCGAGCAGTATCGGTCGAGGAGGTTGACGGTCAAGAAAAAAGTCTCTGGTAAGAGTTCGAAAGCAGCATGAGCCTCGATTAGAAAATCCAGGAGATAAGGCCGCATGAACCATTGGATCTCCGTCTGAACCTCGATGGAAGCTACGTCTGGTAAGGTCTCGAGCTACTCAATATGTTAGCAGGATAAATAGATTGTGGGCCAAGGCGATTGACCTCCATCGACTCCATATGTAGCTGAACATCGTCACGGTACTCATCGCTGGTCAGCAAGGACAGTTCTTCTGCAATGGCAGCCTGGGTTTGTTGCTTCTTTTGTCGTTCACGTTCTCGGATACCCTCTTTGACTAAGCGCTCCTGGCTCTCATGAGACTCGACGAAGTAGCTTTCACAAGGCTGGGCGTAGTACGCCATGTCAGGCTTTAAATCGTGGGTGAAGATTGGTCCCTAGATATGTTTACTGGTCTCGATCGAATCCGAGCCCACTTGAGAGAGGATTGTATTTATTTGTAAAGAACGACTTGGTAAGTAGTTGACTTGGAAAAGGATCATAAATAGTTGGAGACGCCTTGAGATTGCTCAATGAGTGAATAATGACAGTCACAGAGGAACTGAGAAATCTTATGGTAGACCAGGATAGGTTTCCTGAAACGAGTAATTCGTGAGCCTTAAACCTGAGCAGTTATTACAATCATAAAGGAATGAGGCAGGCTTACCTGATATGGTCCCTTGCAATTTGATGAAAAATCCTTCTCTGGAATGATCTGCCTGATTGTCTTCGCTTAGTAGCTGGTGGAGAAGAGGTCGAGCTAACGCCTCCGCTTCCACTAAGCCCTTGGAGAATGTAGAAAGGGCGCCACAAGGTTCTTTACATAGCAATATCAGTCTCCACTGGGCTTTACAATAGGTATTTCAGCTCACCAAGTATGCCGTTACAAACGGGTTTGCTGGTCAAAAGCGCAAGGCGTGTAGTCAGGCTTCTGGCGGCGTGGGATACCTACAGGAAGAAGGCGTTAGTCACATGAAAGATTACTTAGAAAGTGGACTGCTAGCGGAGGCTATTTGAAATTGAGATAGCCTTGTGTTAACGAGGGTTTTATTAGCTCGCGTCTTTATTCGCGTCTTCGTGATTTGCCGCCGCGGGGAATAGAGAATTGTCTAAAGATCTCGAACTCCAGAGGTTGGGCAATCTTGCAGTGACTGGTAGGGTACCAGCATCAGGAGATCTAATGCCCAGGTATAGTCGCTGGACTCCGGTAACTTGAAGCGTAGGTAGCGACAGATTGACAGAGATCGTCCAGCTAAGGAATGGGCTCCCCGCCAAGGGGCCGATGAGGAATGCTTATAGCCAGTGCACCACAACGACTTACTGAGCTCTTTCCTTCTTGAACCTTCTTTGTAGGAGTTCTCCAGGAACTTGCAAAGGTAATTGGCCGAGGCAATGGCAGCGTCGGGGTTCTGCGTGGTTAGGTCGTAGGTAATGTGGGTGTGTTGACGACAGGGGATCCGGGTGAGGGTGAGGTGAGGGTTCTTCTGGATAGAGGCAATTTGGAGGGTGGGGGCCTTAACAAGAGTGAACTGGACCACACCTTGCCGTGGGTGAGATGAGTGTCGATAGGTGAATCTGACACCCGCACGGCAATCGGAAAGAGGTAGGAGGTGAAGAGTGCCTAGAGCGACATCTGGCACAAGACACAGACTCCAAGCCCACTCTGAACCTCTGTATGACTGGCAGAGGCGAGCTTGAGGGCTGCAGTGAGGGAGAGGAGGGGAGAGGGGGAGGAGTGAGGAGAGTCGAGGGACAATGCCTTCCACAGGATGCAAAGGAGAAGACTGAGGCTGGCACCGAAGTTCAAGATTCGGAAACGACTAATTCGCGACAGGGACCTCGCTTCGGGCCTACCTTAGCGCGAAAGCTCCCAGACTGAGACGGCAGAACAAGACCAACAAGACGCAGCCTATCCCCCAGCTGCACCACTAGCTTGCTGAGACCCCCTCAAGTGCGAAAAAGTGCTTTGCACGGGGCTCTCTCCGTCCGGGCTGTCCTTGGTTCGGCCGTTGGTTCTCTTGGTTGGCTCACGTTCCCGACTTCTTGTTCCTCTCATAGGCTCTACGCCTTTCTGCTCCCTCAGTAAGGGTATGCGTTGTTCAAATCATTACTCTACTGGGCGTCCGGCCTCGAGTCTCTCATAGGAAACGAGTATCATCTTAATTCACCTCTGATTACTGTCTCACGCGATCTGGTACTACAGGTAGCCATGGGTTGGCAGATTACTGATGCGCAGGCTGCAGGGGCGCTATGTATGCGCGATTTGCGCTGCACGTCCGGCCTTGTTACGACATGATCATCAGTCGCGTCTCTACTGGTAAAACGAGGGGCGGCTCTCGAACGCATCCTGCGATGTTGACTCGCCCATGGCTTCCTGCAGCCCCATTCATAGCCTCAGGCATTCGCGTGGTTCCCTGTTTTTCATACCCTGCCCGTGCAAGAAGCCGCAAATAGTCTACCGCTTTCTGTGTCCTGGACAGCTTGTTTCTGGTAAGGCTCAGCAGTACCACGGACCTTGCGTATCGACTATCGAAGCTTACTGCCAGCGCCTTAAATCAAGTTGCATTCGGATCGGATGGATAAGATCACTCCACTACTACAGCAATTTTCACCTCGACTTTGCTTCACGAAACTATGTATCAAAGAAGATTTCTGAGCTGCTCGTTTCTGTGGACGGTAGCCCACAGATCTACTACCAAGGCGACTGGGAGAGATTGCTCCAAGTGGTCCTCAATGGCAGCCAACATCGGCGAAACGCATTATTTGCACATCCGTTCGTACGACTCGACGACACCTTCGTTACAAGAATCCTTATGATGTATGCTTCAAAAAGCGGTGACTAGCACCTACTAAAATCATCCTTGTGTATAGGCTGCACCTGCTCTGCAGGTTGCAAAGGTACATATCGAATCCAACGCATACAGGACTCCTAATGACTACAATGAGTGCCAATGCACGTTCCTGTTCGATCCTTGTGCCTCCGTACTCGGGGGATTTCTTTTCAGACTTGAAGATCGTAGACTTGGTGAACTGGCATGGGTCCTTTACCAGATCACTGATCTCAGAATGGCAGTGACTTGGTACTGGCACGATACATATACAATACGTATTATAACAATCAAGCGATCCTGTCGTTGCGCGACATGCACTGGACGGCAGACTGCCTCGCCAGCTTTTGTGTCGTGCGGAACAGCAGAAAGTTTTCTGATAAGCCACCAACTTCCTGCTGGACACAAGACGTTTCCAGCCCACGCGTAAGGACAAATTACATGGGATCTGAGACAACCAAACCATGTGTGCGGCGCAGAGGTTGGGGGTACGGATCTCCGCACCCACTATCTTTCAACGCGTGGCGCGGTAACGTGGAGCTCTTCTAGGTCTATATGTTTGTTGCTGACTGCTGTAAGACCAAAATGCAAGGTGAGCATCAATTGTCTAAGAGCCTACATCTTCAATCTCTCCTACCCAACTAGTACCATGACGCACAGCATGTGGCTAGTATCTCTTCCAAGAACCATCTCTAAACGCGATTTTAAGGCTTGGCAGTAATTTGACGCGTCCGAGACGCGCCAGATAAACCATTGATCAACATTTTAGCTGGACTCGCTCAGCCAGCCAACCCAAAGCTTAGAAAAAGTAAATTTCTGGCTGTTGGCGACGGAGTAGTCCCGGACACACTAACTTTTCTACTAATCATCGGCGAACACTCAGCGATCTCTCGCCCGCCATCGATAGGTAAGCTTTCAACGATTCGCCGCTTCGAATTCGGGTGCCAGCTTGGTCAATCACTAATCACTTGGTTCCCTATGGATTACTCCGTAAAGATACTATAGAGTACCCATTTTTCAAGCTACGTTCGGAAATTCAGCTGGCACATTGTCACTACCGGTTTGTTGCTGGCTACCCAAACAGGTATGACCTTCGTGCATCTCGGTTCCTAAGGTTTAGGAGCCTTTGCTTCCGTCGTGTGTTTTGAAGCCTCGCCATTAAAGTCTTGGTATCTTGTTAAGGACAGCCGTAGCTTTATGTTAGGGGAGGATGAGGAACTCTAGATGCTCATCTTACTTGAACCTGTAATCGTGAGATACTTGTAGAAGGAACTCTTGGTTATCACGAATAATACAAAGCCCATCACGTATCAAGTAGTGGAGGTGGAGAACGTTATAATATCTTCTCAAACACCTGAGTAGTAGTGAGCCGCGGCCAACACAAAGTCAACCTCGCTAAGATCGAGAAACCCTACTACCCATGTTCGAAACAATTTGCACCCTCCCTCTCCCCACCGAAATCTTCGCCCAGTCTATCCATCCTAGATCCTCACTCGTCGCTCTTGGGCTCGCAACAGGCCATGTGCAAATCCATCGACTGCCTGCTGCGGACAGCACAGAGACAGGGCAGGGATGCATCACTACGGCCTGGAAGACACGGCGCCATAAAGGAAGCTGTCGTTGCCTAGCTTTCAGCACTGATGGCAGCTATCTTTTCTCGGCCGGTACTGATGGCCTGTTGAAGTGCGCGCAGTCAGAGGATGGGAGAGTCTCGAGCAAAATCGCCCTCCCCAGGAACGAGTGTGTGCTCTGTCCTTCCGGCCAACAATTTACAGCCTGATCCTCAATTAATACAATGTGAAAACCTTAGGAGCTCCGAGATCGATCCACCGACTCTATTATCCAGCCCCACTCCGCAACATCTTCTCCTCGCAACCGACTCCTCCGCCCTACACATATACGATCTTCGTTCATCTTCAATCGCTACGAAACCATCACAAACACATAATCCGCACGCTGATTACATCTCGAGCCTCACTCCACTTCCGGCGAGCCAAACTTCTACCTCAGGCCTGCCGCGGCAATTCCTCACCACCGGAGGGGCCACCATTGCTGTGATTGATCTGAGGAAAGGCGTCGTCCTAGAGAGCGATGACTGGAATGAAGAACTACTGTGCTCTACGCTCGTAGGCAGCAAAGCTGTTGTGGGCGGCGAGAGGGGTGTACTACGAATCTGGGGAACCGGAAGGTGGGAAGAGCCGCCGCAAAAGTTTCACATAGGACAAGAGGGCATTGAAGCTATTTGCGCTGTCCCTGACACTTTAAAGGCGGGTAGAGGTGGAGACAAGGTGGTCTGCGGGATGGGGAACGGGGCTATCGGGGTCGTGCGGCTGACGAAAGGCAAGACCAAGGTGGTAGCGGAGTTGAGCCACGACCATATTGATGCGCCAGCCTCATTAGGGTTTGTGGGGGCCGATGGGGCAGACGGAGAGGGAAGAATGGTCAGTGGTGGAGGAAGGGTAATCAAGGTCTGGGAGGAGATTGCCGAAAGTGATGGGACAGTTGAAGAGGGCCAAGAGGAGCAAAGCTCTGAGGACAGTGATGAAGAGGAAGTGGAGGATAGCAGTGATGAGGAAGAGAAGCAGCGCAAGAGGAGGAAAAAGAGAAGGAAGAATCAAGGCACGAACAAGCGTGGCGACCATGGAGTCATGGCCTTTAAAGGCATGGATTGAGGTATGCTCACTCTATCCACCGAGTCGACATCCCAATTACCTTGTAATCTGATACCTCCGCACGAAGACAAACTTGGTGCTGAAAGCGGGGATTTTACTCCACCTTGGCTTCTTCTATGTGGCATAAGCCCTGGGTCGATAGATAGAGCACACGCCTCAGCCTTGACAGCCAATGGGTTTATCGGACTGAAGGACGAAGGAACTGTCGAGCGCGATCAACGTCTCGCTGAGTATCCTACATTGCTGTTAACCAGAACCATCGAGGTGGAGTCTCCTGAATCGCTGGGATCTTGGGGGCTTTCGCTGCCTAATCCACTATCTGAACCGCCGCCTCCATCTCCTCCGCCCTTTGCGCCATCCCCGCCGCCTCTGCCACATCGAAGGTAAGGCAACGATATCCTGTGCGGAGGCGGACCTCTTGCATTGCTCCACCTTCTACGCTTCGACTCGGCCAGCTGAATTCTTCGGTCATAATAAAGATCTACTCTCTGGTGTGGACAACGTATCAATGCTGAGCGTCTGCCTGATGGTCGATATGGCTAACATTGCACTTCCTTTTGCTAAATTCTCGTATCTCCCTATGCTCGTTATCGCCAAGCAGAAGCAGAAGCTCGAGCTCTGACATCTGCCATACTTCCCTTTCACTAAGATGATCTTAATACCATTCTTGTCTTGCGTTCTATGTCCGCCACTGTTGTTGGGAACCGTTTCTGCATATGATTGCCCTTGGCCAGAATGTGACTCTTGCTTGCCCGCTGGAATCCGTGGTGCTCCCGGAGTCGGCTTCGAGCTGACCACCTCCTATGGGTGAGTCTATACCCGTTAACGTCTTCATCATACTGATATCTTCAAAGGTCCTCCTCCGCAAACCATTACAACCGTTCCAAACTCGACGTAGCCCATGTCCCCACTTCTCCTGCATACCTAGACCTTCTTCATCGCTTCTCCCTCTCCTCAAAAATCCCGCACCCCTCCACCCTCCAGCGCTACCTCCGCCGCCTGAACAAGTATCTTGGTCGCCCCGCGACGAAAGATGTCGGCATCGTCAGCGAGCTTTTGTCATCCCTGCGAGCCGTCACCGAGGCCCAACTTCAACAGACTCTTGACCGAGTGGTCGTAACAACCCCTCAGTTCCCTGGCCTCACACGAGAGGATCTCCAAGATGCCATTGAGTACGCCGGACTGAGGTCATGGCTAGAATATCCTCTACCTTATCCGACTATGCTCTATGCACCCAATGCCGCGTACGCTGCCAATGGACATGGCTTGTGTAAAGAGCGGACAAGTCTATACGCTTGTTTGGAGGAAGCGGAGGATGGGGATATCCCGCTTGAACAGGTGTATGCGGTTACGTAGGTCTTCACCTACTATAACCATAGCTCAATGGTTGCTAGTGAAATTATCTAACCTTCCCGTCTAGTTTTACGAACGCGATGTTACACACTTCCGTCACTCGTATTAATTACGCTTTCAATTGGGACCCTGATACACACATTTCCGCGCCAAACTTAGGCCTATCCCATCTCGACTCATATCCTTCGCCTTCCATGTATTGGGCGGAAGTCTCGAAGCACCTTCGGATACTACAGCACAGAGTAAATGAAAAAGGTCGACCGATCAGCGTACTAGTGCTACTAGGCGAAAATGCAGGCATGCCGGAGTTCAAACAGGTGCTGAAAGATGGTTCAAGCGAGACGCGGAAACAAGCATCCGAAGATGATACCGGTATCCAAAAGGGAATGCAAATAGAGAATGTCGCGGACCCACTCTGGGCTGCTGCGCAAGGTGCGGCAATGTATGCCAGATTAAGACAAGAGGTGCCATGGAACTGTCAGGAGCCGGAGATGTGTAGAGACGGACTGACGGATGTGAGTAGGAAGGAGAGTCAATCCTTTCTTGCAAGAGAGAAGATGGAGTTGAAAAGGTGAAATCAAGGCACTATGGCACTGGCTCACTCAATGTGGCTCGATGATTGTGCAAGTATTCCTGCTTGTGTCGATATCGGGGGACTGAGACTCAACTGTTTGAGTCGAATGGCCTATTCCATGATTGGCTAGATGGGTTTTGCAACAGCTCTGTCCTACGCTAAGAAGTAGTCTTCATCGACTTTTATGACTGCGTCTGTTATGCATGTCCCGAGTCTTGGCTGCTTTCGAAGACAATTCCCGAACTGCCACTCAGCGCAACTTGGTCGAGTACATAGGATAATTATGCAGCATTATCAAATACAACAGAAGATTTTTCCGAGTGATTTCAACGGCATAAAGGCATATTGTTGCGAAGCTCAGGAGGCATAGCTTCATAAGGCGGAATCAGTGAGGCGAAAGGATGTTTCAGGTCGTTTGGTGCGTGCTTTCGGTCCAGTGGTCAATCTGTCAACCAGATGTCACTGGCTGCGAGGAATCTTGGGCGGTATTTGAAAAGGCTGGTGGACCGGAGAGACGTGACCAATTGACTCTGTAGGACTGATAGAAATTTGGCACTTGCAGACACTGGGCATAACGTTCTGGAAGTATCAATAAAGATTCACGGAGTCAAGACTACGGAGCTACTAGTGCATCCACCAGGTTGCTTTATGTTGCGGGTAGATCTCTGGCGCTAGGGCTAGATAAGCGAGCCGCAGGGGTATTGTAGGGCTGGAAAAGTCTCGACATCTGGGACATCTCAAAGTATAAAGTACATGGTAGTTCTCTGCGTATCTCCTCAGAGGAAAAAGAATGCGGCCGCTTAGAGCACTCAAATTCCATAGCTCTAGCCTTGCGCCCGTTCGGTCTTGCCCATCAGAGTCTCGAACATGTTACACGACAATCAGATGCGCCTCGACCGTCTCTCTCCGTCCTTTACGATCACAGTACTTGCCGTTAGACCGACGATGGCATGGCCGACGATGGCAATCAGGAGCTGCGGCTGCCGTGTAAAAAGATTGTCTCTCTGAACGACTTTTAACTGCTAACAGCTACATAGCCTGGAGCAAGCCGCAGAACCAGAGAACCTTGCCCAGGAAACCATCATCGATAACCTTGCGCCCCAGGAAGCTGCGCGCTTGTCTCGAGTTCGAAATATTGGAATAGCTGTGAGAAGGAAAACGCTTCGGCAACAGGAACCTTGGCTCACCTCTGTAGGCTCACATCGACAGTGGCAAAACCACAGCCACGGAACGCGTTCTATACTACACCGGACGAATAAAGTCGATTCACGAAGTCCGCGGCAAAGATGCTGTGGGAGCCAAAATGGACTCGATGGACCTCGAAAGAGAAAAAGGAATCACTATACAATCGGCTGCGACCTTCTGCGACTGGGTTAAGACGGAGAATGGGAGGGATGAGAAATACCACATCAATCTGATCGACACGCCCGGCCACATTGATTTTACTATAGAGGTGGAGAGAGCTTTGAGGGTGTTAGACGGAGCAGTCATGATCCTGTGCGCTGTCTCCGGCGTACAATCGCAGACCATAACAGTGGACCGGCAGATGCGAAGATACAACGTCCCTCGAATATCCTTCATCAACAAGATGGACCGCATGGGGGCCAATCCTTTCAAGGCTATTGATCAGATCAACCACAAGCTTAGGCTTACTGCAGCCGCTGTGCAGGTACCAATCGGACGTGAAGACACCTTCAAAGGGGTAGTCGACTTGATTAGAATGAAAGCGATATACAACGAGGGTCTCAAAGGCGAGACCGTCACGGAAACCGACCAGATCCCGGCGGACGTCATATCCTTGGCTATCGAGCGACGGAAGATACTCATCGAAACCCTCGCCGACGTAGACGACGAGATCGCGGAGATATACCTCGACGAGCGTACCCCAACGGCAGAGCAAATCAAAGCTGCCGTCCGCCGCGCCACCATTTCACTTAAATTTACCCCGGTCTTCATAGGCTCCGCACTCGCCGACAAATCCGTTCAACCTATGCTCGACGGCGTCTGTGACTACCTACCCAACCCCTCCGAAGTCGAAAATCTTGCCCTCGACCGCCGCCGCGACGAAGCCCCCGTCAAACTCATCTCCTACAACTCCCTCCCCTTTGTCGGCCTCGCCTTCAAGCTCGAAGAATCCAACTTCGGCCAACTGACCTACATCCGCGTATACCAAGGCTCCCTCCGCCGCGCCGCCAACGTCTTCAACGCGCGCACCAACAAGAAGGTCAAAGTCCCGCGCATCGTGCGCATGCACAGCAACGAAATGGAAGACGTGACCGAGATCGGCGCCGGCGAGATCTGCGCCGTCTTCGGCATCGACTGCGCCTCGGGCGACACCTTCACGGACGGCACGCTCGGCTACAGCATGACCTCCATGTTCGTGCCCGAGCCCGTCATCTCCCTCTCCATCAAGCCCAAGGACAACAAAGACCTCTCCAACTTCTCCAAAGCCATGGCCCGCTTCCAGCGCGAAGACCCCACCTTCCGCGTCCACGTCGACGCCGAGTCCTCCGAGACCATCATCTCGGGCATGGGCGAGCTCCACCTCGACATCTACGTCGAGCGCATGCGCCGCGAGTACAAGGTCGCCTGCGAGACGGGCCAGCCGCAGGTCGCCTACCGCGAAACCCTCACGCAGCGCGTCCCCTTCGACCACCTCCTCAAGAAGCAGACCGGCGGCGCTGGCGACTTCGCCCGAGTCATGGGCTGGATGGAGCCCACGGGTGCCCTCGAAGCAAACGAGTTCGAGCAGCAGGTCTCCGGCGGCACCATCAGCGAGAAGTTCCTCTACGCCTGCGACAAGGGCTTCCAGGCCGCGTGCCGCCAGGGCCCGCTCGTCGGGCACAAGGTCCTCGGCGCGCGCATGGTCATCAACGATGGCCAGACGCACATGACCGACTCCTCGGAGATGGCCTTCAAGATGGCGACGCAGCAAGCCTTCCGCAAGGCCTTCGCGGCGGGGAAGCCGCAGGTGCTGGAACCGCTGATGAAGACGACTATTACCTCCCCCAACGAGTTCCAGGGGAATATTGTGGGATTGTTGAATAAACGCAATGCGGTCATTAGTGAGACGGACATCGGCCCGGAGGATTTCACGCTGTATGCGGATTGCAGTTTGAACTCCATGTTTGGGTTTAGCACGCAGTTGAGGGCGGCGACGCAGGGGAAGGGGGAGTTTAGTATGGAGTTTAGCCATTATAGCCCTGCGCCGGGCCAGTTGCAGTAAGTCCTTTTCCTTACTCTGAGGTCGTACTGCCCATTAGTCTCTTTGGATACAACAACAATTGGGAAATGTGCTGACGATCTCTGTCTGCGATGGTAGGAAGGAGCTGGTGTCTAAGCACGAGAAACATCTGGCGGAGAGGAACAAGCGGTGATGAGGCGGTTGAGACAGTATCTCCGCAGAAAGGGACCATTGATCATCTGGACGAAGAATTGGCGACTTACTTAGGCTGTATATACGTCCACTCCGAGGCCGGTGGGCGTTCTTTGCTGCATTTCCAACAGCGTCGATTCATAGACGGCGAAGGGGCTCGGCGGGATGTTGTATAGCTGTACAGATAGACTACTGATGTAGACATAAAGGCAACGAGAGGCATAAAGATCTCTCCGAGGCGCTGTTGTGGCTCTTATAGCTACACTTTAACCGATACTGTACGCAAGCTCCTAATCAACGCTCAACCCCCTCAACCTCGCCTCAACCCCACAAACCTCCAACGCCTGCCTCACCTCCAACACCCGTCTACACTCCCCCAACCAATCCCAACTCAGCGTCTTCGCCCACCCCTCCAAAGCGTTCATCTCCCTCGCCGCCTCGTCAAGGTTCCCTTCCTCCAGCAACGTCTCCGTCCGCGTGAGCACGCTCTCGACATCATCCCCTGAAGTCATGCCCTTCTTCCTGAACAACATTTTGCTCAATGCGTAACTCGCTGCGTGGGACGCGATGCCCGCGTTCTCAGGCAGCAGGGCGGACTTGCGCACTTCGGCCGCGACACGTCGAAAGCGGTCGATGAGCTGCGCAGTCGTGGGGATGCCGCGCTGGTAGGCGGTAGGGTTGATGGAGGCGATGGCGGCGTTGACGACGGGGTCATCCGAGGCGATTTCTTTGAGCGCGGCAAGCTCGTTGATGAATGGTCTGGGGCGGTCGGCGTTCTCGAGAGCGGAGCGGACGGCCTCAACGGCGACTTGGAGATGCTGCGTCTTGAGGTTGGCGTCAATGACGGAGTTCCAGTCTGCCGTCAGGGATTCCAATTCGGAGACACTGGAGGCGAGTTCATTGAGTTTGGAGAGACGGCCGCTGCGCTCCGTTTCGACGCGGTCGCGGACAGAGGTCAGGAAGTCCTTTTTCATGGCCACGGCCTGCTCGAGGAGTTCGTTGCGGCGTTTTTGCTCGTCGACTTCCCTGGCGTGCTGGACCTCAGTTTGAAGGCGCTGTTCGTAGGTGTGGGATATTTTCTCGCGTTCAGATTCGAATTCGTCCTTCCAGCGCAGCTCTTGGTCACGCATTTCCGCCTCGAGACGGCGCACAAGCTCTTGGGCGCTGCTGTCGAATTCTCCTTGTATGGACTTGATTCTCTGCTCGGCGGAAGATCTCTCGGCTTGCTTCAATCCCAGAATCTTCGCGCCTACATTGGCAAGCTCACTTTTCGCCTTGCTAATGGGATTATTGTATTTGTAGGAGGCGTTGTCTGCATTAACTACAGTGATAATGTCGTTCAGGATCTTGACCAGGTCTTGGACGAGAGGTTCCTCTACGTTGTTAATCGTTAACGGATCGATCCGGGGCACTGGCAGTATCACGCTTGGTTCGTCGACTTCTGGACCCTTCTTGGGATCTTTTTCGGCTTCGACTGGTTTGAGCGCTGGCTCAGGCTCTGAAGCCGGCTTCTCTGGCTCCTTCGGTGCAATTTTAGGGGTAGACGCCGCGTCAACCTTCCGCGGCTCCTTTGTAGGTTCTGGTTTCGAGGATGTTCCCGCATCTTTCTTCGCTTTCTGCACAGTGCTAGTCTTTTCTTCACCAGTTGCGGCTCCTGGGTCCTGCTGTGCGTTCTGCATGTTGACTTTGGGGTTTTTGTCCAGAGCACTCATATGCTTCCCCTTAGACCCGAGATCACTACCTTCTTTCTCTTCCTCGTGCATCCTCCATGAAAGCCCGCTTTTGCTGGGTATCGTAATCTTGTTCCCAGAGTCAGGTGATGGACGATTAGTCGGATTGGTAAGGCTAGGAAAACGCTTCCTAAATTCGCGCTCTTCAAAGTAGAAAACCGCGTCTTCGCCAAAAGGAACGTATTCGGTGAAAAAGTCGTGGAAGTTGTCCGAGACTAGCGAGTAATAAACACCGCCAGCGTAACCAAAACCACTGAGAAGGACCAATATCAAGAGAAATCGTCGGAATCGGCCAGATCTTCGTCTTGGCGTAGGCGGAGGAGGAGGTGACGCTGTCGGTGGGATGATTTGGACAGTAGATTGACTTGCGGGTGGGGCTTTTGATGTGATAGGAGAAGCGTCGCGTCGCGGTGGGGGTGGTATTGATGTGGGCGGAGCGGTTTGAATCCTTGCACCTGGAGGTTCTGGCGGTATCAAGGGTATGTTCTGCGGTGGCGCAGTAGGATCCGAGGTAGGCATGGCAGGTGTAGGGTTTGTAGGAGCGGCTGGTTGAGATACGGGTCCAGGAGCTGGAGGAGTAGGTCCAACCGCGGTTTTACTTTGTGATCCAGGAAGGACTATGGCTGCCGAATCGTGTATGCTAGGCTTCGTATTAGGGTCTGTACCTTTGTCGACCGCGAAACTCCTCTGTGGAACAGTCAGCGGGTTCAATGAGAGGCTTCATCTCGTTCCATACATAAGGTGGGCTCCATGAACGTTGAGGAAGCCATTGGAGATTATGCCTAGGTCCAATGGGCCTAGAAATAGCTCTTCTACCCGAAGGTAGAGCAGTACGCAGCATGATAAGCTGTGTAGGGGAAAAGCGACAAAGAACGGGTGCCTCTCAAAAACTTTCATGTGTTGCGTATCTGAAGCTGCTATAACATGCGTCGGCCAGGCTAGTCCGCTTTAGGGCAGGTATCTCGAGTCTCTTGGCGTTCCTGAGAGTCGGATAGAAGTGGTGATTACTGAGCAGAGATTACGAACAAGGTACCATGTCTGTCGCATCATGCGCTGATAAATTAAAAAATTATCAGACCCATACATGGTTTAATATTATACTTTCCAAACCACGGTAAACATGATGCTCGCTGAAACGCTCGGTACACGCAAATCAGAATACCCTCTACAACCACAACAGCCATCTTATTGCGGCAATGAAGCCCCGAATAATACCTCTTATCAATCGAATAACCGCCACCACCAACCATACCCACCACATAATCCCCAACAAGGTCCACTCCAGCAAGACATAGCCACCCCTTCTGATCCATCGAAGCCTTCGGCGTCGTCTTCTCAAGATGGCGTCAACACTGTCGTTGAGCTGCTTGACCTCCAAGACATGGGTAGTGGTGAGCTGAGCACTGAAAGCATCAGCTTGATCTGCACATGTCCTGACTGAAGGCGTAAGCTCTTGCGTCACTCGCTTGTCGATGTCCTTGATCTGTTTGTGTAGACTGTCAAGCGCCCCATTAGAGAAGCGTTCGACACTGTCTCGGAGCTGCTGGTTCAAGTCATCGATGTTATTAGCATGGACTCTGGCGGCAAGGTTGTGCTCCTCAGATCTAGAAACGCGCGGAAGCGGTCGTAACGAAGTCTTCTGCAAATCCTGAAGCACAGGCGATGGTGTGCCGCTTGCTTCATGGGCGTGACGAACAATTTCGTTGGCTTTCACTCTAGACGATAGAAGCAGTGCTCTGACTCGTGCGATGTCACGCTTTGTCACGGCACCCCGAGCCACGGAGACACTCTGATCAGCAATGCTCCACGCTCGCTTGCCCTCTAGTGCTGGGCTTCCTCGAGAGCGACGTCGATGACTTTCCAGTATTGCCAGTCCTGTGATCGGTGGCCCACCACGGCCGACGGTGCCGGGGATCCCTAAAACAGCATTCAATCTTCTATCAGCGTCACGAACGCGGCCTTCGGAACGGCTTGTACTACTTTGTCTTGAATCGAAGGGGTCATAGGACGCAACCGTGTTCCTTGTTTGTGTCCGCGTCCGTGGTGGGGAGGCGGATGGCGACACATTTCGCATATCGAGCTTTGGCGGCGCAAGCCGGTCGAACCTGTTCGAGCGCCCTCTTTCTTGTTGCTGTAACGGCCGAGGTGGCTGTGCAGACTGCTCAAAAAATTCTTCGGCAAACTCGGGGTCCTCCTTATCTTTCTTGAATGGAGACCGGAACGAAGGGAGATTGGCCATATGGTATTTGGGCGAATCGGTCTTCGCGCTGTCTAGCCCGTCGTATCTTGTGGCAGTACGTGAGATGTTGTTATCCGGGCTGCTGTCTACCTCGTCGCCTTCGGTATCTGATTCTCCCCAGATGCTCGATGTTGGAGATGCAATTGGAGAAGCCTGATTGCTTACGTCCTTCCTCCAAAGCCTATCCCCGACTCTGGTTACTTCGTTACCAACGATCTCGGCAATTCGACCACTCTTGAAGAAACCACGAAATTTTGAGTCGGACTCGCTGCTTTCCTTGGTGGGTTTACCATCAGAACGCCGGAATCTCCTGCTAAGTCCTTCCGCTGTTGTGGGAGACAGGAAGCCATTCATGGTTTTCGTCCTCTGGTCCTTAGAGGCGGCTTCCTCGGTTTTCGAATCTTTAGACTCAATCATCGAATTCTGGGGCAATGGTTCCGTGCCTAATGCAAAGTCGGCCTCACTGATCGCTTGTCTTTCTTTGCTACGGCCTGATCGAAGTTCCTTGCGAGCCGGCGAAAGCTTTTGGGGCGAGGTTTGAGGACTTTTTGGGCGTGACATATCAATAGAGATACTCGGTATGAAATTGTCTACAGTGGAAGACTCCGGGCCTGTGGCATCAAGATCATCATCCAGAGAAATGCGCGGTCTCCGACCTTTACGCTCATCCAGACTTGTCCTCGCCGAAGGCTGAGCGCTCCTGGCAGTTGAATTTGACCTGATACGGTTATGCATCCCCTTGCTAGAGGACTGCAGATGGCGCGCGACGCCATCAGTGCTGTTCTGATTCGACGTTTCATGAGGATCATTGCCTTTGGCAGCGTATTTATCATCCTTGTTGACTTGAATAGTCGTGGATATGCCACTTCCTTCAAGCTCCTGCTCAAGTAATTTCCTCATGTGCTTCTCGAGTGCAGCACTGTCCAGGTAATTCTGGTCTTGACGGCGACGGCGTCTATAGCCATTAGTATCTTCGTGACCTGAGTCACTCAAGCTTGAGGAGCTCCGAGATCTCACAAGCCTGCGTGGCCACCGTGCCTTCCGCTCTTTGTGACCGTCTACGTTTCGGCTTGGCGTTTCCGGCTCACTAAGCTCCGGTTGCTGATGACTGCGTTCCCTAGAGGTCTCTTTCTGTGCGTTATCTACTAAAGGGCGATGTATCTCCGGCGGTATCACTTGTCTGCTGATGCTGTCTGATGGCCTACGGGAAGCGCGATCTAACTCTGCACTGATCCTTGCTGAAGGCGCTTTGTATCTCTGTGGGTTTGAAAGTATTTTATGTCCTGCACGATCTTCAATGTGCATGGTATTCCCGTCATGTTGCAGCCAGTATGCGTCTGCCAGCAGGTCCCAAGGGGTGAATGTCCAGTCTAGACGTGGACGACGGGGTTTGCTTGACTGGACTGCGTGAGTATTGGAACCATCAATTGTTTGTAAAGGATTGACAGTCGATGGTTGAGTCGTGTCGGTCTCGAAACGAGGCAAGGGGTATCGATCATCGATCGTGGCTATACCGGCTTCACGTTCTCCAGCAACGGCAGTAACCCAATCTCTGACTCTTGCTACATCTGTCCATCCTTCAGCCTCCGGATCTAGGGGCCGACGTTCACGCAGGCGCAATTTTCGGTTTCGGATGTATTGAAGTGGGTTGTAGGACCTGCCAAGTTCCCCAAGAACTTCATCGTTTCCCTTCCGCCCCAGTCGTCCAGACGTGGGCTTACCTTTGGGTAGCGCGCGTATTTCCGGAAGATATTGTAACAGACGGCGATACTCGTAGCCTAGCTCGAGAGCCATGCGCGCTTTTTCTGCGCGTGACAACGTCGAATCCGAAGGACTGAACGCCAGATCAGGGCTCCCAATAAGGTCGAGGCTCGCCACTATGGGAGCTTGGATGGGATAGTTGGCTGCTTGCGAGGGACGTGGAGAAGGTGTACCTCGATATGCTGGCCTGTCTGCCCTTGGTGATACGGTTCTAGAGGTACGTCGCTGTTGCTGTAAATGCTGCTGTAGGCTCCCCCCACCCATTGAAGTAGGGACCCCAGTGCTGAGAGGCCCAGCGGAGATTACCCGCCTATCCCCAAAGGCATTGACCGGCGCCAGGAGGCTGCCGCTAATGTTCCTGCGGCGACTTTCGCTCAGACTTAAAGCCAGATTGACGAGCCGTGTAGCGTCCGTGTCAAAGCCTAGAGCAGGTGCCGCGTCCCGATCGGTTTGTGAATTCTGCAATGGCAGTCCATTATGGGTGCTACCACTTCCAAGAGACGATTTGATACTTTGGCTTGCTCTTGTGGAGGGTATTGACGGCGTCTCGTCGCCATCCGATCTTCCATTGTGGTCTGATCCGGGAGCAGAAGCAGCATGTACGACTTCCTTGGCTAAAGGCGAACTACCGATGGAGGGTTTCAATCGATGACGGTGTAGAAGGGACCGTCGCTTCGGAACTATCAGTTCTGTATCTTCAGCTTTTGCCTTACCCTTGACATCAACCTGAGCTCCATTTGGTGTCTTTCTATTCCCAGGTAGTCGGGAGCTCAGCGGAGAGTGAGAAGATAGCAGGAAGCCGCCCGAGTGCCTTGGTCTCTTCGTGATGTATTCGTGCTCCTCCTGAGCCTCATGACCCTGTTGCTTTCCATATGTATCATTTCCTGGATCTGCGCTGTTGACGAACATATGCGAATCTTCGCCGAATGCTGTCTGATTGTCAGGCGTCCCTTCGTGGCCATTGAGTGCTAATGAGCCATCGATGTTCGAAGACAGCGCAGCCAAGGTTCCAGAGCTAGACGACCGCAGGTTTTGGCCGTCAGGTTGCCCAGACATAGCATCTTTGAAGATGCGAACCAGTTCTTGGACGATACATGGAGGATAGTCGTCAAGTGATCATAAAGTAGTGTCACGTACGAGTTCTTCAAGAGAATCGTCACGGAATCTAGGTAGGCCAAGGCCACGGGCCCTGCCAAGTCCACTGTTGGCCTAGTCTGCAGAAAGCTTGGATGCAAGCTTGATGTTCCGCAGCCGAGGTACGCCTTATATTAGGTACGACTCACAAAGACACTGTATTTCGAGGGGCTACACTACAAGGGTCAAACTGTAAGAAACATTAAAGAAGCATTGCGAGGACACTTGAAATCATTCCTATCGTTGAGCAGGCCTACCAACCAATTCCCAGAAGCTGACATAGGAAGCGCTAATCTAACGTTTGAGAACCGACTCTTATTGAACATATTAGCAATAATCCCCCTGTTCGTTGAATACTGGAAACTCGGTTGCAAAGTTACATGCAGTCCGATCGACACCGCCGAGGCATTTGACGCGCCCGTATTTCCTGACTCACCCTCATGATATCCCGGTGAGTAAGTTGGTGAAAACGGTGGGCTCTCAAAATGTCAAATAGGGTGTCGAGCTTGGCTCTAAAGCCGAAGCTGTCAAATTGCGAATAGGAGAAACGGCGACCACGGTCCAAGTCCGAAAGCGAGTGGTTTCAGGCTGAACCCTGGTGTTAAATGGGGTCTGCGAAAGACTGATCCACGTAATGAGCTCACCAAGACCATGTCTAGGCTCCTTAGCAAATACCTGCGTAGAAAGGACACTGAGTTGGACGAGCGAAGACTGATAGAAGCAATGTATATATGCAATGATATGTATAGGCGAAAGCGTATACGGCCCAAGACAATACACTGGAAACACCATTATAAACACCATGGCTCCGCTGAATCTAAACCGTTCTTCACGACAAGCAAGCGCTCCTTGAACACAATTAGAACCTCTCTCTTAGCCACAGAGAACGCCATGATGAACGTCATGATACCGGCTACATCACTCTGCCACTCGGCAAGAAGGAAGAAATGCCGCTTCACGGCTTTCACACTGAGTTCCTGCGAGCTTAGTTCTAGACTACACACCCAGAGATCTGTGTCTAGGAAAAGGAGTCTTGTTTCCCATACTGCTATAATTTGCCGCATTCTAGAGCCTAGATGATCGGGATCGGGGTATGGTTCAGGAGTAGAAGAGGATGTCGGGCTAGAGAGGGATTCGGCGGGCCAGACTCGGAGGGAATTTCTGCCAAATAGGGTGGAGAAGAGATGGACGATATACTTCATGGGCCGTAATGGCACGGTAGCCGCCATGGTTGACGCTGTTTGGCTGTTTTCCGGAAATGCTGACATTATTAGGGTCGGAGGAGTGATGGTAAGGCCTAAGCAGCCCACTTTATTATGGATCAAGGGGTCCTCTTTGCTTCCAGTAACCCAAGAATACACGTCGACGTTGTTGCTCCCTAACATGATAAAATTTTGCGCCCTTGTAGGATGCGATGAGATAATGATACCACCATGCTCATCCGATAAGGGTATCGCACTTTCCTTCTGCTCACCCTGTAGCGTTCGTAAAGTGACGGACTGTCGACCTATAACGAGTAATCCATTGCCTGAAGGGTCGGGAAGAAGCGTTTGGATCGCCACTTCCGTCGAAATGCTGCTTACTACGCTAGCAATCTCGCCGACATCTTTTTCTAGAGAAAGTCTGTAAATGAGAACGTCACCCGCCTCATCAGCTGTCATTAAAAGATTTCTACCCTCGTGATATGCGATACATGTGATCCGGATGTTGAGAGTGTGCCGATAAAGTACACCTCGCTGGGTGGCACTTGGTGTCTCGAACAGAGCTACAATTCCGTCTCGCTTTCCGCAAAAGGCGTAATTCCCGGAACTATCGAAACACATGGCAGTAATGCCCGCCTCCTGCGAGCCTCCTTCTGCGTCCCTAGATTTGGACATATGAGTACTCCCCTGACTAAACTCGCCTTGGCTGCCCTCATCCACACCGTCTTGAACCAGGACAGCTGGCTCCCAGAGGCGGCAGTGACATCCGCAAATGTCAGCAAAGTGCAAACTGTCGCCACTGAACGCTATTGATCGAATAGCTTCCTCGTGCGCGTTGATGCGGTAAGTTTGAGACAATCTGTCTCCCTCAATCCCCTCAAATCTGAACATTCGGATTGAGCCTCGCGAGCTCCCTGTCACTAGCGTGCTACCGTCGGGGGAGCATGCGAGGGCTTGCGCAAAAACATTAGGGATGCGATGGCGGAGACTGCTGGAAGTCTTGTTATAGACTACAAGCTCTCCTTCGCCGTAGGATGCCACAAGTACGTCAAATTCCGTGTTTGGATTGAACGCTAGTGCGCTGACGAGGTATTCGTTCCCTCTGGCGCGCCTTCTACAACAGCCAATGCATATCTTGGCCCTCACATCAAAAAGATATATTGCCAATCCTCGGTAGGAAGCTGCTAAAGTATTGGCATCTGGAGAAAGTAGCACCTCTTCAGGCCTGCCAGATGGCTTGTGCAGACCTCTGCTTGAATCGATACTTTCACCCCATTCCCAACGTTGTATTTCCCTTCCCTCGCGCAGATCCCAGGCTGATGTATAGCTTCCTTGAGTTGCGGTAATCAGAGCATTCGTTTCAGTGTCAAACATCGTTGAGAGAGCTGCGTCTGCCAGGCTAAAGGCCCATATCTGGGTGCCGCTGTCAGTGTCCCATATGGTTGCTTTCCGGACACCGCCGGCGACCAGATAAACACAGTCACTGCTGAGGAGCAGTGATTTCGCTGTTTCGCCAAAGGCTAAAGTATGCTTTGCTTGGATCGAGTCTTGGTAATAGAGATAGATCAGACCGTGAGATACTGCTACGGCTAGGTATCGATCTCCGAAAGCAACGTTACAAGTCTGCTTGTTCTCAAAGTCAATGATGGCTAAGCAGTCATCCCAGATTCTCCCCTTCAAGCCTTCAACGAGAAAGCCTCGATGTCGCGGAGAGTAGTGTTTGGACATCATGGATTCCAGCGGACATAATGCCGGAATCAAGTTGTGGATCGCTGGAGGTGAGAGCGAGAGATATGCTTGAAATCTTGCATTTATCTTCACCAGGTCTTTGATCCAAAACCCCAGGGTACTTTTTCTCGCAGAAAGCGGGCCTACATTCTTCACGCGTCGCTTCAAGTAGGACTGGAGGTTTTTGGCGGTACGTGTGATATGATACGTTTTCGCTTTACTTGCAAGATACTCGATCCATGTCGGGATCTTGGTCTCTAAAAAGGTGCATAATAGACTGAATGTAGTCGCGTCCTCTGGGACACCCTTCTGAATATGGTCGGAAAAGGATGTACAAGCATAGTCCAACATTTCGGGATCGAAGCTGAGACCGGGAAGCCCACTTTTCGGGCGCCGCAAGTAAGTGCCTTGCAGCTGATTTCCGTTCAAGAACTTTAAACAGGCTTGAGCGATTCGGTTATGGCTTTCTTGTTCATTCACTGCTAATTGAGGAACAGCATCCTGATTTAAGAGGAAAACGTGGGCGGTTTGGTGAATGCTTCGGATACGATTGCTTTGGTCAATGCTCATGAATTGGCCACAGATTGCGGTCAGAGATTTCTTCAAACTGTGAACAGTCTGATTCAGATCTAATTTGATGGCACATTGCATTTCGCTCAGCGTTAGAGCACGCCGGGTCAGGAGTGTCCACGAGAACAAGCAATGAGTTAGTCTTACGGCTCGCTCACTAGATGGAAGGCTCTTCAGCATTCTGATGTACAGTCGGTTCATATCTTCAGGTACCTCATTAAGAACTTCTTCGGCGTCTTCTTCAGAGTATGTCTGCTCCAACTCCTGAATGGTTAGTGACACCCATAGAAATGACCCCAATGATTTATTGAGAAGTTTGTCTCTGAGTTTCATTTGACCATCTCCATCGCTGAAGGGGAGATGGCTCATTCTAGAGTCGATGAAGGTGCCCAAGTCATCGAGAATGTCTTCGCTCTGAACCTGGTAAGGCTCAACGAGGGATCCAAGAGAAGTCAGCCCTTGCTGCGCCTCAGGAGTGCTACGACTGGTTAGGAAAACTCTTATATATGAGGGAACTTCTGTGATCAGCTTCAGAAATGATGAGAAGTCCTGGCACTCATCAAGCGCATCAATGACCCAAAATTGAGGCAAAGGCTTGGATAATTTGAATATGCATCCCATAAACAGCTTACGCCAAGTCGTCCGCTCGTCCCATTGCGTACAAGGTACGGCGTCCTGCGCCATTTCAAGCACTTTTCGCCCAATGGCTTCGTCAGATATAGCCATCTGGTAAGCCAAAGCTCTCAAGCATCCAGCTATCGAAGAGTTGACATCGTTCCCATGTTTCAAAAAGAAGTAACTGCATCTTAGTTTCTCCATTTGCATTTTGCTTATGACCTGGCTGCAGAGCACGGACTTTCCAGAACCTGCATTCCCCAGAAGCCAGAAAATAGAAGGACTGTCTGACCGTTGAGTGCGCCATGAGGAGTAAGTTGGCTTTGAGGTCAGCCATTCACAAGACTCGGGAACACGGACATCTTGAAGTGCAGCCAAGTCATTTGTTGGCGGCTCAGATAGCCCTGTCAGTTCTGCAAGTTTGTCATGCTGTAGACTGGTAGTCTCGGAGGCGGTTTGGGAAACTGTGACCGATGAGCAAGGTTTCCGGTCAAAGAGATGCATTTACCTACTCTGTGACAGAATGGTATCAATAGTCGTGATGAACGCGTTACGCAATGTCTTGTAGTTAGGGTCACTGGGCAAGTCGAATTTGCAGATCCCCCGATGGTCAGTGGTTAGCGGGGATATATGCTCCCTTGGATACCCAAGTGTTGCGGAAGATTTATCAACGATCAGAACACTTCTGAGTAGAATTTGGCAGGGAAATGTCTCATAGAAAGACCACAGCTGGAGATCTTCGGCATGATGACGGAAGCTGTCATTGGTAGATTTAATCAGGCTGGAATTGCGCTCAAGATCGGAAACGAAGGCTTTCTGGCCGTAGGAAACTTTCAGGATATTTATAAGAGTCTTTGCTAGATCGGAACCACGATGTGGAGTTGCTAGGAAATATAGAGTATGTATCCGGCGTACTAATTCTCTCAGCGCTGGATCTTCTCGAGCTAGAATATAAGCCTTCCTGGATGTGAGTAGGCGTGAGTCGCAGTCGACGCATGACATACCTGTTTAATGACAAGGCCGCCCATGCTGTGAGCGACGAATACAATCTTCGTCTGCAAAAAATAAGGCAGGCCAATGGCAGCACTCAGATGCTCTGCTCACCTTGCTTCTGCGAATGTCAGGTGCATTCTCAATTTCCCCTAGCAATGCAAGAGCGAAGTCGCGAATCTCGAGCACGTTTTCTTTCCTTTCGTTCCAATCTGCTTTGTAGCCAAAGCTCCAAACTCGGACGTAGCCGAACTCTGGATCTTGAGAAAGCCATTCTTTGGGCCAATAGTGGTATTTGTTGGGAGATTTAGACCAAGTCTTGCGAGAGCCTCCACCAAGTCCGTGGACGAAGATGAACTCGATGAGAGGTTCAGCCACATCTCGCAGTAAATTCAAACCTAGTGCTCCTTTGAAGGATTCCTCGACGCTGTCATCATCGCCTGAGGCTCGACGGACAGGACTAGATCTCCGTGCTATGGTAAATATTGCTCGCTCAAGACGGCTGGTATTCTCATCTGCCGATACACGTCTTCGAAACTGCTCCTACTTTAATTTTCTTGAATTTAGAGAACACGGTCATCATGCTTACGCGCTCCATCGAAAATGGCTAGCATAAGCTTAGCAAATTTCTCTGTCTATCGCAACTTGGGACTTTTCTCGGTCGGGTCTTGGATCTGGGTTGAGAGTAGGAATCAGAGCTCCCAAGAAGTCGTACCCTGGCTCACAGTCTTATCCACCAATGAATGGACCACTTGTCCGCGAATGCATATGCACTAATTTGAGCCCTGCGGCGCGCAGCTGCGACAGACGAGCCCACAAGTTCGGCCTCTTTCTTGGCTTCGGCACATACTCGATGTCTAAAGAAACAAGCAGTCTAAGAACCGCTCTCACCGATTCTGATACACTGCCGTCCAGTGCCATTTTCATCTTGAGACATGCTCGTGTGGATAAAATGACAGTCGGATTACATTAGCAAAAGAACGGAAGCGTGACGCGGGGACTTTGCTGGGACGAGCCTACCAAAATTCAAATTCTTAGCGCGAGATGTTGATCCATCGCCAAGACGGGACAACGTTGAACCATAAAAGTAGAAAGCCGCTGGGACGAAGTACCAATGAAACTCCTTAATTTTCCGTCTCACCTTCATTCGCAGAATAATGACCTGGGAAACACGACGCCACACTTTAGCACGGACCAGATCGCGGGGATCGGCTCGCAAAGCTCCCCATGATCCTGAAATTAAAGCTTGTCCAATGCAGCCTGTGAATATCTGCATGTCTCCCGGTATCACGAGCCCTGAAGTGGCTGGTCCATACCTCCAAGCGTAATCATTTTCGTTACCTGGTACTCGGAGATGCCGTATTTGCTTCCTTCGCGACCGAATCCGCTGAGTTTCACACCTCCGAACCTGGTTGACGTTAGCTTCTGGCGCTTGAATTCTGAGAAGTACGACTTACGGAGCAGCAGGGTCACTAATCAACCCGGTGTTGACTCCAACCATGCCCACCTCCAGAGCCTCCGCAACACGGTAGACACGCTGCAGGTTATTGCTGTAGAAGTAACCCGCCAAGCCCACATCGGCTTGATTCGCCATCTCGACAACGTCCTTTTCATCGTCAAAAGGGAAGAGACCGGCCACAGGCCCGAACGTCTCTTCTGATGCGAGTTTCATATGCATCTTCATGCCTGTGATCACAGTCGGCTGGAAGAAGTTCGAGCCTAGATCTGGCATCTTCTGTCCGCCAACCGTGACTTTGGCGCCATGCTTCTCGGCATCGCGGACATGCTCGTCCACTTTGCTGACGGCCCGGTCGTGGATCAAGGGGCCGTGTGTGACGCCCTCATCGTATCCACCACCGACCTTGAAGCCTTTGACTTTCTCGGTGAAGGACGAGGCGAACTTGTCGTAGATGCCCTTTTGCACGTAGATTCGATTAGCGCAGACGCAGGTCTGGCCTGAGCTTCTGAATTTGCAGGCGATGGCGCCGTTCACAGCGGTTTCGAGATCTGCGTCGTCGAAGACGATGAATGGAGCGTTGCCACCAAGCTCGAAGGATAACTTCTTTAGGGTGTCCGCCGACTGCTTCATCAGTAGTTTACCCACCCGGGTCGAGCCTGTGAAGGACACCTTTCGGACAGTTGGGCTTGACGTTATGGCCTCGCCAATCTCGGCGGTGTTCTGCATGGCGCTCACGATGTTGACCACACCCTTGGGTATCCCGGCACGGCTCGCCAATTCTGCTAAGGCTAGTGAGGTGAAAGGTGTCTCCCCAGGCGACTTGCATACAACCGTACACCCAGCGGCAAGCGCAGGAGCGATCTTTCTTGTGATCATGGCAGCTGGGAAGTTCCAACTATGTCCTGCGTGAGCTTCCAGTCCGACCTTGCACCTCCGCGAATTGCTTACGGCGTGATAAGCCCACAAACGCCCACGGGCTCTTTGATTGTGAAGACCCTGTTCCCGGGGACCGTTGCTGGAATGGTATCGCCATCAATCCTTGGGGCTTCTTCGCTAAACCACTCGAAGAAGCTGGCAGCATAGGCAGCTTCGCCCTTGGCATCATTCAGAGGTTTGCCATTCTCCCATGTGATAAGCCTTGCAATGTCTTCCGCGTTGTCCACCATCAACTGGTACCACTTTCTGAGCATGCGTGACCGCTCTCGAGGGGTGGTCTTGCGGAACGATTTGAAGGCTTCTGCAGCAACGTTGATGGCATTGTCGGCATCTTCTTTCGAGCATTCCGGGCAGGTGCCAATGAATTCTCCGGTGGACGGATCTGAGATGGGGTCTTAGCCACCGTCTCACTTGGAAGAGGCGTGTCAAGACTCACCGTGAGCTTCAAAGGTTTTTCCTGATTTCGCCTTAATCCATTCTCCATCAACGAAGCAAACATTTTGTTTAAAGAGCGATTGATCGTTGAGCTGAAGGCAAACGACGAATCAGCAAGCAATTGAGGCGAAGGGCCAGCAGTCACGCATCAAAGTTAATGCGTCTGGGAAGCTCACGGAAGGTATACTCTGGTTAGCCATGGCGTATGTCCTTGCGACTGTTCGGGGTAAACGAGAAGGCTGGAAAGGGATTCGATGTAGTGGTGCTTTCGGTAAGCGAAGGAGAGCTTGCATTGTAAGAAGGGATGAATTCCCAAACGGGTTCATATCATTATTTGGAGTAGCTCAAGTGGGACCCTCCGTCATTGGGTCCGAGGTTCATACGATACTTTAATCCGCAGTCGGTACTTTCTCAAAATGTGGGGTAACGTAAACCTCGATTCTTGGCGAATATCGCGGGATGACGTCGAGCGGCTGCGCTTCGGTTGCATCGGCAAAGTCTTGGCGGGCTTGCGCCTGGCTGTCGCTGTCGCTGACCAAGGTTTGAATTGGACATTACGGAGCACGGTCATCGGGCGACATAGGAAATGACTTTGATGGATCTATCGAGCGATGCTTCTCACAGGCTCGCCCAACCACAGCAACCGACTCCTAGAAAACAACCTCGAACTCGAATCCGACGCCGTTGTCACTGTCGTCTTCCATGGCAAATGCGACAGCTGTTGCTGTTGATCGGTCCTGGGCCGTGACGGGGAACATGTGTCTTTTCCAGAAATCCTCATTCCGCCCGAACTTGAACAGCTTCAGGCGGTATGATTCGATCAGAGTCCGAGTGCAAAGATCGGCAACGAACGAGCAAGTCCGCTAGCCTCGCGGAATTGAAGATGCGTACTTCAAGTGGGATTGACGAGCCATCCCAAGCAGCATCATGGTGTGCCTTGCCTTAGAGAGCTCAGAGAATCTGCAAGCCATACGAGAACACCCAGTCCAGCAATTTTGGGTCTCCCTTCGAGGACTATCACAAAGTCATGATCAGATTTATCTCGTGCATCTGACGTCTTCTGTTTTAACCATGATCGGCTCTATCGTCTCTCTTGTTACACAGAGTATGAGTCTTACTTACTACGTTGCTGCAGACGAACGAGGAGCAGCTCATGGTCGCTTGAATTCAGAGCGCTTGGACTTCTGAAGCTTGCCGTCGGGGCTTTGTGGTACAGCATCAATGCCGTCGTTTGCCACGTTAGAGAAGATGGTTGGCTACTCGAGAGACTTCGACCAGCCTCATTCTTTACTGGCTCCACCCAGATGTCTAAGCCTACATCGCCACTTGCACAGCTACAAGATTAAAAGAGACTGCCCTTCTCGTACTTCATTCTTTTGGTTATACTATCTTCGTAGATCAGCATGGCCGATCCTCTATCTATCACAGCTGGCATCATCGGCGTCACAACCGCCGCCATTCAAGTTTCTAAAGTACTTGCGGATTTTGTCAAACGAACAAAAGATGCTCCTCGACAGGCGACCATTGTGCTCAGGGAAGTGGGCGACATATATACGATCCTGACACAGCTTCAGCCATTTGTACTTAGCCTGGAAACATCACAGCGACCGCAGAACTGCCTCATTCTAGCGGACTCGGTCACTGTGATCCTTACTGGTTGTGTTTCAACAACCTTCTGGGAGCTCGAGGAGCTTATCGACCAGCTAAAAGCCCAAGACCCAGCCCATGACTTTGGACTATTCGATCGTGTGAGGTGGGCCGCTAAGGAATCTTCCATTGCAGCCATCATGTCGAGACTTCAAGCTCACAAATTGTCCATGTCCGTGATCTTGAACATCCTCAACGGGTCAGTAGCTCCCCTCCCATACCTGAGCGCCGTCCTAACCTTGTGTAGGATGACTATGCAAGGGGTGATGAATTCTGTCCACCGACTTGAGATGACCGTGAGGAACAATCATGAGACTATGCTTGGAATGCTTTGTACACTACAGTCGCAGCAGATCTCAACTTGCCAAACCTCCTCTTGGATGTCCCTCACGGATTCCCAGAAAACGACACAAAGCCTCGAAGTTATGAATGCCGCCCAAGAGAGTCAGGTCTCCTGTAAATCCTTCATGTTCGAATTTGAACAAGATCTTGTCGACACGCGCTACAGAAGATTGAATCATAATGATTCAACGTCGTTGTTGCTTACCGCACAAGAACAGAAAACTAGACGGACGATGATCTCGGCCTTAAGTAATGCCGATTTATTTCCGTTCTGAACTTAGGGATTGCCTTCTCCGAAGTATGCGGGGGGAGTAATACACATACGACCCTTCGAAGGACTACACCCTTGCGACGTCACCCAACAGCCCACACAACCAACTCATCCTGACAATGAGTCTGCTAGTCGCCAGCCAGTTCAGCGGCGTCATAAGAACACTGAACTTGCTAGTCGGCAGCCGAAACAGCCATTCTAAATGGACAACGACCGTATTGCTTAACGACCAATGCGACCGACTCTCAAAGACGCTGGAGACGTTATCTGACACGCGATACAGCGAAGTCACAGCGACTATCAGTAACTTAATCCATCGCCAATACGGCCAACTCAGCGAGGCTAAGATGATGTTGCTTGATGATATGATAGCTTTTTCTTCGTATCTCGAACTATTGCCGGCGCTCGGAGCTTGGCCATCGTATCTGGAGTTATGGTGGGCGCGCGGAGTATTGGCGAAAGTACAACGGCTAGACCGGCTAACAATCGAGCTGTGGGAACAGAATTACCCGACTGACCGCAAATTCGAGCGCGTGCTGGGAGTTGGTAATTGTGGTTCAGAAACACTGCGTCGCAGCATTCGTTGGGATGGAGGAGAGTCGGATGTTGAGTGATCATCAGTATAGACCTGGCCTCAACGTCTTCGATATACATAGTCCATGTTCAAAACATCGATTCCAACAACCCTACGCTCCTTGGAGAGCAGTCGACACCGCGGCGACGATCTGTCAAACTGATGTAGAAAGCTACCACTAGTATGCGAGCCTTGATGCTGGTCTTCATGCCGACCGAATCACTAAACACAAGAACGATCTCAGATGACGGCTGTCACGCTCTAATAACAACAGTAGCGGCAAAGGCCCTCTCGCATGATGGCGGACAAAGCAATGGACCTCAAGGCCGCTCACGACGGCGATGTGTGTAGCGATGGCAAGCCCTTCACGGTCTGGCTTAGTCAGAAATTCCTGGCCCATTTTCTGACACCAAGTGGGTGCAATGTGCTTTGAAGATCTGACGAAGGTTCTTTCCTCGTGGTTTTCTTGTAGTACTTCAGATATCTCCTTCATTTCCACTGATGTTCTACCGCTTTGGCAACAGGCGAATACTGGTCTGTCAGTCCACTGCACTTTGTCGACACCTTTTTCCGATACGCAAAGCAACTGATTCTCGTTCCGTCAGCCCCTGAGGCTAGCACCCTGCCAGCGCATGGCAAAGCCTGAGCTGAGTAGGCAGAATAGTTCTCGCTTTAGCAAGCCTCCAAATACACATCGCTTTCCTCGCCCAAATACTCACTCCATCGGCCAAACCTCCAAGCCAATACCAGCAATAACAACCCCTCGCATCCCCGCTTCTTCATTTATCACCAGGTCCATCGAAGATACATCCGCAACAGCGGTCGCCTGATTATGTACTTTTGACACAGCAAAGCCTTCAACGCCCGGCTTGTCGATATCGATCGTGAGCAGCCACGTCTTGAGTCGCTGGTCGTTGCCTGAAGTCACAAAACGGTACTTCTTAGAGTTACTCATTCCCTCGGATCTGGAGTCTAGCAGCTGGAGAGCGGTGACAGCTGACGCGTGGGCTTTGGGTATTAGCAGCGTCGAGATGACAGCAGAGAATGCACGTAGGGTTCCCTGCTGGGTGATTGGAGGAACAACAGCGGATTGTGATTGTACTTCCTTTTCAGCTGTTTTGGCTAATGACATCCTGGAGAACGCTACAGCGCCATCGTCACCCGCAGTTGCGAGAAGCACGTCATAGGCGGAAAGATGGACGGTGGACAGACATTTGATGCAGTTCTGATGGATCTTGAACCGCGCCATCCATGTCAGGGTAGATGGGAGGCAGATTTTCCCTCGCACCGTTTCGCAGCTGAAGAGGTTCTCAATGCTTTCTTTGTCGTCACAGTCAAGTGGCCACAATGCAATATGACCATCTGTACTAGCAGTGCACAGGCAGAACGTCGCGCCGAGACAGAGAGTTGTGACTTGCGTGATGCAGTAGCTGGTGTATTGGCCCGTCGAGAGTAGCGTCCAAATCAAGCTTTCCAAGTCAAAACAGAAAACCTAGGCTTCTTGTCAGTCGCGCACGACAATATCCAACAAGAGAGATACTTACTCTCACAGACGAGTCCGAATACACCAGAGAAAGTATATATCTCTCCGTCACTGAAACACCAGCGCCACAGACCTCCAGAACATCAAAATCCATAACCCGCAAATCTCCCGCCTCCGTCATCGGCGCGCATTGCGCGACACAGACAACCCCGATCCCAAAGCACGGCACAGGCTGTACTTTCCACACGAAGAACTCCTCGCGGCCCGCAGCGCTGAACAGGAACCGTCCGTCCGCGGACCAGCGGAGCTGTTGGATACCCGTGATATGCTTCGACAGCGTGTGCAAACACCTTAACCCGTCATCATCCGTCCCTTCACCTCCATGCGCAAGGCGAAAGATCCGGATATCAGTATCCTCCGCCCCCGTAGCCACAAACCTCCCCCTCTCCCCATCCCCCACCGGCGACACCGCCACAGCCTTGATCTCCCTGCCATGGCCTCCCGGCCGCACGACCCGATGCGAAGCCCCCACTTGCGAGCGAACATTCAGCGTCAATGCTTTCGTCCAGATGAGCCTGCCACCTCCGCTGTGGTCGTCGAGCGACGTGTAAGCCCAGTTGCGGTGCGCGCCGCCGCATGCTACGGTCATGGTCTCTTGTTGCCGCGTCTCGTTCCAGACGACGAAGTCTTTGCTGCGGAAACCCCAGAGGAGGAGGTCGTTGCTGGTGGGCGAGAAGGAGGCGCCTTCGATGTTGGGGCCTAAGGGGGGGACGCCGATGTGGACTGTTTCGAGGGTGGAGTGGGAGTCTGGGTTTTGGGGGTTGAGAAGCGAGATCTTGTGGAGGCCGTATTTGCCATCTCGGCCGGTGGTGAGGATGTAAGAATTATTGTTGCTGGCTTCTTGTGGTTGAGATGAGAGACTCTGGATGGTGGTGATTGTGTCTTCTCCGTGCACGTGGCGCTTGTGGAGGCGTTGGACGAATTGCGTTGCTTCCTGATCTACTGTTTTGATACTGTACATGGCAATATCTCCGTTGCGGGAACCCAGAAGAAGAGTGTTATTCTGTACAGCGAAATGCGCACTCGTCGTGAGGAAAGCCTTGGGGAGGTCCACTTGATATTGGCTACATTGGAGATCCACAGCCTCAGTGTCCAGGAAAAGACAATATGCAGTGGCAGACCCCAGGCATGAGACGAATACCATAATCTTACCCACTTCGCTCTTTCCATGTTGGCGGTCGACTTCGCGCCGGCATAGGCAAGCCTGGAGAAAGGCTACCTTTCTGGGCAACCTTGTGATCGGTTCCAAGACCTTTAAGCCGTGCTTATAGAGATACACCGTGCCGTTTTTCCCAGTCAGTAAGATCAGTCCAGTATTACTCACGCTTGTTGTTAGGCATGTGCCTTTCAGGTCGTCATATTGGCCAATCCTGTCCCACAATATCAAAACCGAGTCTGATGGAGATTCCCCGTGGGTAATGGTTCCCAACAGAAGACAGCCGTCAGCAGTAGTAGTCAAGAAGCTTTCTGGGTTGATCCATGTGTATGTCTTGAAAGAGTCCGTGGTCGCAGGTCCCGATCCTGCATTCAATGATGTGGCAGTCAATGTACTGGAGATCTCATCAGCCGTTAACGTTGCTTCGAATTCAGTTGACGCGCGTTCAGAGCCCTCGAGATAGTCTCTACTAAACTTCGAGTCTGCAATGTAATCCTTGTTGGGGCCTTTGACGGTGTACTTGACACCCCATGAGCTCATATCGGCATGAGATGCATTGAAGCTGTATTGTACGTGATAATTGTCGTCAATGCACAAGTGGTAACCGATCGCTGTAGCTTGCTCGGAAACACCACCCGCATGCGGACTAATAAGCTTGCGCATCGAGTCTTCGAAGCTGAGTACGTGAAACAGAGAGTCGACGGTCTCCCCATCTTCTTGCTTTACGAACCAAGCACTAATCTGCTCCGTCGTTTCCTGAAAGCGATACACGTATCGTCTGCTGGCTGAGAGAGTGAAGCCTTGCTCCGTTACAAGCTGCCCGTTTTCGGTGTAGAGGTATTCTAGATCGTACATTGGATCAGTCGATGCTCGCGCCTGGAAGATGACCGTTCCTTCAAGTATGCCTGAGGGATTGGTTGGTATTGCGCTGTGTAGATAGCGGATCAGCTTCCAGCTACCTTTCAAAGCTATAAAGAGGTGCTTCGCTGCTGGAATAGGTACATGCTGACTTCTAATGGCTAACTGCGAACTTACGTCCCCCATCTTGTATTGTCTTTGCCAGGAGCCGTCCTCAGAAGGTGTGTCCGAGCATTCAATCTGGTAGGTTACAATGCGGCCGTCTGCTCCACCTGTCGATATGCGGAAGCCTAAGCTAGCCGACTGAAGGACAGCTATCGCCCATATATTCTTCCCAAAATGAAATCCATAGGTCGAAATATGCTGAAGGTGAAGTGATGATTCCTTGCTCGAGGTGTCCAGTGAAGCTGCTGGTCTACAGAGCCGCCAGACCTGCGCTGTGGCGTCCTCGCTATAGGAGAGTATATGGCAGGAATCCGGCTGTGTCTCTAGGAAGATTATGCCCCATATACGTGAAGTGTGACCCATGGCTGTTGCAACACACAGATTAGTCATACCTTCAAAGGCGCGCTCTTCAAGTTGCGAATCAAACCTCGTTGACTGCTCTTGGTTCTCATGCCGAGAAACATGTGTACTGAGATCTGTTACATCCCAAATGCGAATCGTTCTATCGTCACTACAGCTAGCCACGAAGCGTCGTGCCAGCGCCGAAGATCCAGACTCAGAGATCTGTACTCGGAAGACTGAACCCTCATGACCTTTGAAGACATAATGCAATTGGCTAGGAACCGTCTGCGGTACCGCTTCATGAAGCACAGTTGCAGGAAACGAGTAGACTAGTACCTCTCCAAAGACAGTCCCAGCAGCCACGAGACCACGAGCATGTGGCAGCCATGCTATATGGGCAGAAAACAAAAGAGATCGTGGACCGCAGGTTAAGTAGTGGAGTATTGCACTAGTTGGAAAACTAGAACCGTATCCTCCCACATGCAAAGAGAGTAAGCAATTATGAGAGGTCACAAGTACAGCTTTGGCAAAGTTGACCTGATGGTCATTGCTGACCCGAGAGTAAAAGCATACATCTAGGATCCAATCGTCTGCACGGGCCTCGACAATCGAGGTCACCGATAGCTCCGACTGTCCGCCACAGCCTTCATGACAGGTAATATCGAGCAGGGTGATGGTATACCCAGCCACCACCAGGACACGGATAGAGGCTCTACCTTCATGGCTCGTTCCTGGGAAGGTGCGAGCCTTGATAGCGTGGATAGGCTCTGACGATGTTAGCTTTGATGCATGTATATGCCGAGCCGACTCGGCGTCGTAAATACGTAGCCAAGGCCCTTCACCGGCCAACAATAGGACGGCGGTATCTGTATGCACGAATGCTAAGGCTGTGACCGGATATATACTTTGACTGAGCTGTGCAGTTGTGGAGTTCTCTATTTTCCTATTTCTGGTGTGTGACTGAGAGGTCATTGATCCTGAACAAACTCAGCATTCAAAGGATTGACTGAGATAGAACAACAACGAAGGGTTGAAGGCAATTTTATTATAGTGATGTGGCAATACTATACAAGTAAGTTTTCGTATGACCACATCTACCTGCTAGTCACACTTCGGCACTAGCCTTGAGCGACCCTTAGATGAGGACGGGAGAAGCTCATTGGTTGAAGCAGAGACGAAGAAACAGTGCGCCCCCATTTCTATTATCGTTAGGTACACAGCCACACTCACAACAACGACGTAGTATTAATGGTTGCACATGAAGTAACTTATGGAGTTCGCAGTCTAGGTACCTTAGGCTGCACCACCTGACCAGAGATTGCCCCACCCAAGTCCAGAGGTTTCTGTTCGCTTAAGGCAAGGTCTGGCCTGGCGCCACGCATATACTAGGCTGTTGTGGGTGGCATCGCATCCGACCATGGAGGTCAGCTTCAGTGTTGGAATACGAGTTGGACAGCTGCAGATAGTGTGGTGAAACGTAAGCCGGCCTGATTGGCCTTTTTAGGCGTCTTCAGTCATGTTATAAAGTAGCTTTCGGTCTCCTTCTATGAGCCGTCAGATCAGATACCTTACAAATCATGATCCCATTTCTGTCAGTGTTGTTTCTTGCTCAAGCCATTGGCTTGGGCTCTGCGTCTCCTACTCAATCAAAGCCTCGTGCGACAACCTTATATGACTACATCGTCGTTGGGTCGGGCCCCGCTGGCATTATCACGGCAAGCCGACTGAGCCAAAACTCGGCCAAGAATGTACTTCTTCTCGAAGGTGGTGGGCCGTCGTACTACGTCACTGGTGGCACCGAGAGACCTGCTTGGCTGGCCGGTACGAACCTCAGTCGTGTCGATGTTCCAGGACTATATCTTTCGATCTTCTCCAACCCTAGTTCGATGACATGTGGGAGCAACGTGAATGCTTTTGGGGGCTGCACCATCGGTGGCTCGAGCGCGATCAATGCCGGACTCTTCTTCGAGCCCCCGGTGTCAGATTTTGATACCTATTTCCCAACAGGCTGGAAGCACTCTGATCTCGTGCCCTCCATTAGTCGGCTATACCAGACTCAGCCGTCGAGCAACAATCCTTCCGCGGACCAGGTTCGATATCTTCAGTCCGGCTACAGCGCGGCGAAGAACTGGCTTGTCACTAGAGCTGGCTATACTGAGACCGACATCAATGCGAACTCTGCCCAAAAGACTAAGGTGTTTGGTCATCCCGTGTATGACTACAACAATGCCCAGCGTGGTGGACCCGTCATCAGCTATATGCAAACAGCGCTGAAGCGGACCAACTTCCACCTCCAAAGCGGAGCCTTGGTGCAGCGCGTCCTCCGCAGCGGAAGCACAGCGACCGGTGTGGTCGCGATCGTCAATGGTGTTACGACCACCTATTCATTATCCGCAACAGGGCGAGTCATCCTCAGCGGCGGGGCTTTGAGATCTCCTGAGCTTCTTATGAAATCCGGCATTGGTGACCCCGCTGTACTGACCAGACTCCAACAAGCCAACAAGCTGGGTGGGCTTCCATCATCATCGTGGATCAACAATACCGCGGTCGGAGCGGCTCTTTTCGATAACCCAAATACCTTCATCGAGCTCTCCGGTCCGTCGGTGCAATCGTACGTCTACTCGTACGACAATCCCATACCTGCTGACGCGGCGCTCTATCTGCAACATCGCGACGGGCCCTATTCTTTCGCATCGGAGATCAGCGTCTTCTGGGACACAGTCAAGCGCACCGACGGTAGCTTGGCTGGTATGCAAGGAACCATTGGCTCGGCCGGCTATAATGGTTATCAGAATAGTAGTACTGTCACGCTAAACATTTACGGCACCTCAGGCCTCAAATCCTCGGGCAAGGTTGTTTTGGATTCGAACTTCGTTCCCGGTCCCAGCGGAGTCTACTATAGCAACCCGCAAGACTCGCTAGATATTGCGACATTCATCCACGGTATCTTCGCCGCTCTCCCTGGCTCTGGGCTTACTCCGTTGAACCTCGCTCAAAGTTCCTCGATAGCGGATATTCAGAAGTACATCACCACGTACTCGCCGTATGCGGAAGGACAAGTAAACCACTGGTCGAGCTCCTGCCGCTTCGGAACGTGCGTGGACACGAACACTACGGTTATTGGTATGAAGAATCTGCATGTGGTGGATGGTTCGATCGTAGCGCCTTTGACTGTGAATCCGCAATTTGGAATCATGGTCGCTGCAGAAAGGGCCTGGGAGCTGATCACAAAGTTAGGATAAGTGGATGCATTCATGTAATATTAATGACAGGCGATGGGAAGTCAAAATCGTAATGCATTAGTCTAATGTTATGACGGAGGATATGATTTGTTGAAAATCACACTATCCTGAGAGCGTAAAACACAATCGTACTGAATGATATCGAGAGGAAGTACGATTCCGAGTCGGAGCCTCGAGGACTGTCTCGTCGCACGTTCGCTCGCTATTGCATGTTTATCAACGAGGCTGCTGTCGATGAGCACGGTATTCAAGTACTATGTTCACGAGATGGTATGCCATGATTGTAATTTAAAAAAATTCCTTGGTACCAGCGCGCAGCTTTGGATGAATCTTGGTTGGTTACTTGTTCACCTGCTAGGCCAGATGTAGGTTTTGAGGTTAGGTTGTCGAAGTTGGGTATTTGAGAACGTGTTCACTTGGAGATAGTCGTGCGAGGAAAATGATTGTGAGAGGATTAGATAGGTTGCGCAGCTTTATTCAATACGATTATTCAATTGGTTTGCGAGGGCTAGTGGGGTCTAGGACCGCTAGCCCGCCCGCGCTATACCAAATCGAGTAATATTAATCGCAATCTAATAATTATTATATTTGATCGATTTTCGTCTTCTTTTATCAATAATGTGCATTCTCAATCTCTTTTACTCTATCTAGCATGCCTCAATTGACTCAATTGACTCAATTGATCGACGACGATCAAAGCATACGTACAGTTATCACTCTTACTCTTGTTATTGTCGTTATTTTGAGTCAATACTTTGTCGACAATCTTCGACATTTATATATTAAATTAATAGAGTATAAAAGATTTGAATTCGATTTAAATCGATTTTTTTTTAATGTTTTCGTTATATAATGCAATTTAATAAGAAGAAATTCGATTATTTACTTTGTTATCGATATTATCGAGTAAAACAATCGTGTCAAATTATTTTTCGAACTTGCTCTTTGCTATTTTCTATACAAATTATTCTATTTTTGTTAGCTATTTAAATTGACAAAACAATTTAATTGTTTCTTCTTTTATTTCTCTTGTATTCTTAATAATTTTCTTAAACATTTCGAAATTTAATACAACAATATGCTTCGATAATATTTAACACTTATCTATATACGCATCAAAAGATACGTTAAAACAATAAAAAGAACAAAAAAGATTAAAGACAAGAGCACTATATAAAAATTTATTAATAAGACTTTTTAGAAGTTTTGCAAATCAAATATAAGACAAAAATTCTATTACTTTAGCTACAAAAAATTACACGAAATAATTTGACTAATTATTATTTGTTTAAACAATTTAATAAAATCTATTTACAATTTTTGTAAAAACAAAATAAACAATATTACAATATTATAAAAATTCGAGTTGCAAAATCAATTAAAAACTCTTCATAAAGATCGAAGAAAACTTTAATTGTACAACAATAAAATCTATATTTATTAATTGTATATTATATCTCTTTATTTAAATTATACAAACAAAAGATAGATTTTTTTTAACAAACAAATATTCGAGACTTGTATTATTGTCAAAAACTTCTTTAATTTTATAAATATTTAAAACTTTTAAGACGCAAATAAAAGTCGAATTATAATTGAACGAAAATCTTTATTTAGCAATAGTTTTTCTAACTAATTGCTATATATATTTATAAAACAATTAAATAGAATCTTGCTTTGCAATGCGATTTTCTAGTCTTTCGAAATATTTGCAAGTCGATAGAGTTTTTAGCAATTTCGAAAGCTCTATATTATAAGAGTATTAATTTTTTTCTTTTGTATTTATATATATATCTAGCTTTAATAAAGTTTTCTAGTGCTAATTTTTAATACTTGTTGCTTTAAATTTCGTTATTTATTGTTTAATTATTAAAATATAGAAAAAAATTTAAAATTAAACTCTCAAAGACAATTTTTGTTTTCTTTCTTTTCTTTTGTTATTTTCTATTATTATTGTATTAAATTGTCGCAATAATATAATTATCTTTATATCTCTAATAGTTGAAAACTCTTTATTAGTTCGACAAAGAGTTGTAATTATAAATAGTATTATTAATATAAGTATTTTTTGATCTAAATTTTATTTGTCTATCTTAATTTTTTAGAGATATTATTAACGCAAATACAATTAAACGTTAAATTATTATTTTCTTTGTTCGAAGATAAAATTTCGAATTGTCGACAAAATAAGTGCAATTTATATTTGTTTGTATTGCAACTTGCGTATTATATTTCTTTAATATATATTTAATATTCTTAAAAGAAACGATATTGTATACGAAAGTCTAGTAATTAGATATTTTGTTGTTTCTTTTTTTCTCAAATAAAGTTTGCAAAGCTTCGAAGAAAAAAATACAATAATAGTAATACTTGCTTCAAATTATAGATATTTCGCAAAAATATCTTTTTTTTGCATCTAATATTACAATTTACTTTCTTAAATTTAAAATATTTGTTGTTTTTCTCTTTTTATTTCTTTTGTTGCTTGTTACAATCTTCTTATTGCTCGTAGTATTTATCTCGATTTTCTTGTTATTTGCATTATTTGTCGCAAATTTCTTTTTTCTCGCATTACTTGTTACAAATTTCTCTTTACTACTTTTATATAATTATTTTAGTCGCTTTATATTTTTGCTAAATCTAGTTAAATCTTTAAACAAATTAATTTATTAAGAATAAATATGTTTTTTATAATACTTATGCAACAATTTCTTAAAATAACGTCTAAATCTCGAGACTTTCGCAATATACTTTGTCAAATATTTTTCAAATATACTCTTTATCTTTTTTTAGCAAAAATTCTTGTCTTAATAAATTTTTCGTCAATAATGTTCGATTTTTAAAATAGTTAATTATTGTGTCTTGCAAAACGTCTAAGTCTTTGTTATCTATTATATTAATACGTATAATATTAGTCTCTAATAACTAACAAACACGTTACTAGTGTTAAGTTATTGTAGTAACGACTTAGCATTATGCAAAGTTTTCTTTTAAGAATTCTCTCTCAAAATTCTTACAAATTAATATCTCTCTAAATTGCAATTTCACATATTATATAATCTCGCCTTTAATGCGTCAATATAGCAACGTCTTGTTATACGTTTGTATATAATTTTATAGTATTAATTTGTCGCAATCTTTGTAAGCAATTGTTTGACAAAATCATTAATTCGACACGCAATACAAGACGAAATTTGAAAACAAACAAGAAATAGACAATATTTTAGCGTTTTTAAGACAACGAAAATACAAATAATGAACTTGTCTTTAATAGTATTACAAAAATTTATATTATATTACAAGAAAAAGTCTTATAAAATAACAACGCTATATAGTTGTTGCAATTTAATAAAGATATTGATTACAAAAAACTTTTAATCGAAAAAAAAGTAAAGAGACGTAAATTTTAGACAAAGCAAGAGCTTTGCATTGCTTAAATAAGAAACAAACTTCTTTTAAAGTTGCTTTGTAAAAACAAAATTAAAGCAACAATTTTGCGTTATTTATGCGAAGATTACTTCGATAACAAAATTAACAAATTAATATTAAAGAAATAGCGCTTTGCTCGTTTTATAAGATCGACTTAGTTAAATCTTTACTACAAAAAGAACTTCAAAGAATAAAAAAACTAAACTCGAAGTACAAAAAATTTCTTCAAAATTAATAAAAATTGATTTTCGACAAAGAACTCAAAGATTTGCTAGATTTAATAATATCTTTGCGATACACTAGCAACGCAATAAGAAAACTATAAAAATAAACAAACAAACAAGATAAAGAAGTAAAACTAAAAACAATTTGCACAATATTTAATTAATTTTATTAAGAACTTGAAAAATTATTGTCTTGTTTTCTTTTGCAAATACAAGAAGATTAAGCAAAGTTAATTTTAAAGCTTTAACAATTTCATAATTTATATTAAGATATTAAAGATAAATCTTAACAAATATATTAAACGTTAATAACATAATTATCTCTTGCATTATTTAAGAAAGAATCTTTATAAAAAAATAAATAACGTAACTAATTTTTTAAGAGGAGAAACATTCTTGTTGTATTAACACAACGTATAGAGAGCGCTCTATTCTTTTGATTCGATATTAAAAACAAAATTTTAAATTAAAGATTGTTCTCAAGATTACGCAATAACTTTAAAGAAAGTTTGTATAATTGTAAATTAAAAAAAAACTATATTGACAACTAAGATTTGCAATATCTTAACAATAAGAAATTGTTAAAGAAGTATAACAATTTTTTTTTGCGTAACTCTAACAAAGTTAGCTCGAATATGTAAGAGAAACGCGTTTGCTATAATTGTAATAAAAAAAAATATATTTAAAGAAAATATTCTAAATTTGTTAAAAACAATTTGCAAGTTAATATAATTAATAGCTTTCAAAAAAGCTTCGAGATAAACGTCTTAAACATGTTGTTATTACATTCTTTTATCGAAGAGATTTTTAACAATTCGAAAAATTAGATAAGTTCGCAAGAATTATAGTTACAATTGTAAATTGAAAATATAAAACCAAAATTCTTTTTGCAAAGTTATTAATATTTATCGACAAAAATAATATAAACAAAGAAATCTTCTCAATAAAGATGCTTGTATTAATTTTATTAACAAATGTCTTGCAAAAATATAATATTTAATAAAGATTAAATAACTTGCAATTAAAGCAAAAACTTTTATAATTTGGAAGATTTAATTTGTAAAATTTTATATCGCAAATATCAAGATTTGCAACAATAAAATAAAAAAAATATATATCAAAACAAGTTTTTTATATATTTGATAAAACTATATATAATATTATTGTCGATTTTTTCTAAATAATAAAAGCTAACTCTTATATTAATTAATATATGCTAATTTAATGTTATCAAGTTACGAAGAATATTATTGTTGTTAAATTCTCGAAGAATTTTCTAAAATTTAAGAAACAAATTTTAATATTTGCTCTAATTTATTGCGATTTCGACGTCGATAAAACGTTAACAATGCGTATTATATTTAAAAATATTTAAAACTATAGCAATGTCTTCGATTTAAAAAATGCATCTATTTTTTCTAAGTATAAAGAGAAAAATTATGAAATCGATTTTCGTTTTAAAAGAAATTGTCTTATAATTTGTTATATAATTTGTTCCAATAAAAGTTAATCGTTTTATATAATTATTTTTTGAAGAATTTAACTTTAGATAGAATTTGCGAATCGATTAATTAAATTAAGATATCAATATTATTTGTGTTAAAAAGCAATAAAAGTCTAAGATTATGCGTTAATTATTGCAATCTCAATACAATTACAATTAAGAATTGATATTTTCTTTCTCTTATAAAGAAGACGCTAAATTGTCTAATAAATATCGCGTATTTTACAAAACTAAATCTAAAAAATGCTTACTATTAAATTCAAATTTGTTAAAACAATAAGTAAAAGACAATCTCTTAAATCTAATATAAATACTTCAAGTATATAGTAATGTTATTTAAGCTAACAAATATATTAATTATTTTCTAGACTTTAATCAACAAAGTCTTAAGAAATTTGATAAATTATCTTTGTGTGATTTATTTTGATAACATTTTAATCTACTTTAAAATATAAAATAGATACTAAGTTTGCATATATTAAGTATTTAATAAACTACGTTTCTACAAGTTTTACGCAAAACTATTTAAACACTTTTTTATAACAATCTCGATTAAATTTCTAGAATACCTTATAAGTAATTATAACATATTAATAAATTTACGACAAATTAACTTTATTAAAATATAATTTTAGTTTATTACTTTACGCAAACTTTAAATATTCTTAAAGTTTGCAAACTTTTATCGACAATTTATAAAATACTATATAAAGATTACTTGAACTTTGATAAAGCTTCTAAAGAATAGCAAACAAAACAAACAAAATAATCTTTTTGTATTTAACAAGAAAGTTATTTTGATTTTTCGAAAACTTATTACAATTTTTACGCAAACATCTATATTAATTTACTTTAACTCAAAAAATTACATTTGTATTAAAATAGACGCTTCGAAATTTGCAATTGCAGCAATTTTGTTGCAATTAATTTATCTTATAGAGAAAATTAATTAGATAACGTAATATTTGGTAATATTCTATTTAAGAAAGATAATTCTTGCAAAAACTCGATACAAGACTTATAATTAGAAGTTGCTTGTTATTGTTATTAACTTCAAGCAATATTAATATTATATAAAGAGTAGTTATTATTTAATTATTATATTAAGAAATTATAATAATTTACAATATTTTATAAAAAAATCACGCTAAATTGTTGTTAGTTTAAATAGATACTTTTGCTAACAAAATACAATTTCGAGATTAAATATTGCACGAGAAAAACAAATTTAGTTAACAAATTCTCTCAATATCTCGATTACAAGAGCAAATTAAATAACATTTTTGTCTACTTACGCTTTAGAATAAGTTGAAAAATATTACTATTGTTGCTATTAAAATAACATTAATACTTACGAGAGACGCTTGTTAAATACTAATATTACACAATAGAAACAAACTTAAGACTCGAATATCGAAGATTAAAAGAGAATTTAATATCAAACTTCTTAATTAAAATACTTTAAATAGAAAAAATACAATTAATAGATTTAAAGAGAAAGAAGTTGCAAATATAATTCAAAGCGCAATAACTTAATAGTTGCGTCGTAGCAACGTTTGTATTGCGTGTAACAAAAAGAACAACTTAAAAATTCTCTTATTTTTGTTGTTATTTAAAATAGAAGAGTTGTAAAAAAAGAACTTTATAGCGCTCAACATTAAAAAAAATTAATGTCGCAAACTTTAAGTTAAGTTTGTGCGAAAAAAGACTAGGTAATTTACAAAGAAATAATATTCTTCTTTTATATTGTTCTAATTCTCGACAAAATATTATTAAAGAGCAAGCTATTACGTTTGCATTACAATAACGCTCTAATAAAATACTTTAAAATTAAAAAGATACGTACTCTTATAAATAGAAAGTTCTATTAATTAAAAATAATTGCAAATATTAATATATATATTCTTAGATTATAACGTTTGTTAGCGAAATAAAACTTTGCATTATTGTCTTTACAAGAAGTTAACGTTGCTTTTTATTCTTATTCAATTATAAATTAAGATCTCGATAAACTTTATAACAAAATTGTCTATTAATTGTTGCAAAAATAGTATATTTGATACAATTCTAGTAATAATCGATTAACATTTCAAAATGTCTCTATATATTTTTATCAAATTTATATAATTAACAAAAGATTTAATTAATACTTTATTCGAAAAGATATTGCTTATTTATCTCGAAGTTTGTAAAATTGTTTTTGATTGTAACTTGCTCTTTATTAGTAACTATTAATTTGCAATATATTATTGCATACGTATTAAACAAAAGCTAAGTATTGCTTTTTACTCTTAAACTAATAGATAAATCGAAAAACAAAATTAAATGTTAAAATACTATTTGCGTTGCTATTGCAATTATAAACAAGACAATTAAAGTTTGCTATTAATTTTAACTCAATATACTTATAATAGCGCATTATATATGTCATCTAAATTTTTTTTTTAAGTCGATATTTAAATTTGTTGTAGATTTTTAATCTAATTAAGATAACAAGAATTGTTTAAATGTTTTTGTTATTTAAAAGCAAATTTAGTTTTTGTAAGACAAACGCGATCAATTAATAAATCGTCTATAGATTGCGCAACAAACGTAGACTCAAGATTATAATAAGAAAACTACTTCGAAAAAATATTAAGTCGATAATAAAGTTATGCTCTTTATCAAAAATCTTTTAGACGTTTGTTCAAAAAAGAAGTTGTTTTACAAATTTATAAGATTGTTTAAGATTAAAAATATAATTGATTTGTAAATATATTGCTTGCGTCTTTTTGTTAAATGGCGCATTTATCTTGTCTTTTATATTTTATTATTAAAATTATATTATTGTAACTTAAATATTGTTGCTTCAAAGAACATAATATTAATTAACAAAAATAAAAAGTAAAAAGTAAAAGATATTTTTAATTATAAATCAAGATATAACAAGTTGTAATATCTTATTCGATAAAAAGAATTTTTATTATGTAAAGATAGTTAAATATTAAGAAATTATCTCGCGAATGCGAGACGAAAACTTAAAAAATACAATATGCGTAAATTTTTCAAAAAATTAATTGCGAAAATAAGAAAATCAAAACTTTGTATTTGCAAAAGAAATTTCGACAATAAAAAGTAAGATCTAATGCTATTTATATATTTAAGACACAACAATAATACAAATAATGCGTGTAAATAATATTATAATTCTCTTAATAAATCAATTAAATATTAAGAGCTATAAAAATACGATATAAAATGCACTCAGATTTGACTACTTTTATTACTTAATTTTCGTTAATAAAAAGTTCTTGTACGCGTATTATTAATGCAAGATTTAATATTTTATTTACAATTAACTATGCCTATCTCTCTTAATTAATTCTTCAATTGTTGTTGCTTAATTGTCTTCGATAATGTACAAATATTGTAAAGATAAATTGTTAATAACAAAAATAAAAAACGCAATCTTTTAAAACGCAATCAATTTTATTATCTTAAGTTTAATAAAAGCATATTTTGAATACTAATCTTTCGAACATAAATTTTATGCAAAAATTGCAAAGATATAATGTACGCAAAAATATATAAATAAGATTCGATATTTTAATTGTTGATTTTTATATTATTAGACAAAAAAGTTACTTATTTTAAATACTTTTGTTTAATAACAAGTAATTCGATATATTTAAATTAAATATATATGAAGAATTTTATCTAGATATTTATATTGCTTTTTCTTAGAGAAGTCTAATTAATAAAAACAAGACAAATAATATTGTTTTTAGCAAAGTTATTAGATTACGCAAAATTTACAAACTCTTAAATTTATTATCTATGATAATATTATCAAATACGAACTTATTGTTTTTATTTAATTTCTTTAAAGAAAAAGTATTGAGATTTGCTTTATAATATATTACGTCGAACATTTTCTATTAGATATTGTATAGACAATCTAGCTTAACATTAATATTAGCTAGAAGATTCTTGTAAATCGAACGCGAAATCGATTTGTTTTTTTGCTATTATGCGTATATAATAGTAAGACAACGTCGCATTCGCAAAGCAAACGCAACTTAATTAATTTTAATATTATTTTTATCAAAGATATGTATGCTAAACTTTAACAAGATATTAATTCGCTTAATATATTAAGTAACAATAGAGACATACTAACAAATTAAATTAAATTAAATATAAAAGTATATAGATAATTTACAATTTTGCGCTTTAAAGCGCAATATTTATAACAAATATTCTTTTATTTAATACATTATATATTATTAGATTGCGAAGCAAACAAAAATTGAAAACGTATTTAATAATTAATATTTTTGTCAATGCAAACAAGATATTGCAAATAATAGAAAGAAAAGAGAGAGAAATATTGCGCTTGCGTGCGAACAAGAAGAACCAAAAAATTATTTCATTTAATATTGTTGTTTTTATTAATTTTATTTATAGCAAGATTTTGTTGTAGCATTGCTTACGTAATTAATTGGCTACTATAATAACAAAAAATTAATAAAAACTTACAATTATTTTTATCGAAAAGAGATTGCAATACGTTAAAATAACTAAGAAAATTTACATTAAATGCAAAATTTGTACGCAATATCGTTGTTAACATTAGAACAACTTAGAGAATGTCGCATTTATCTATCAATTATAAATCGAAAAATAATATAGAAAGAAAGAAATTATAATAATGTTGTTAATAAATATTATTTGCGAATCAATTGCACTAACTTGATTAAATCGAACAAAGAAAATTAAGATAATTTATTCAAATAATAAGTTAAACTAAAATTAGAATTTATAAGATTCAAATAAATTATAATAAATTATTGTTAAGTATTTGTCGCAATAACAACGCAATAACATAACAATTAAAAATATATTTACGCTTTAAAACACAAGAACAAAAAATGTTTATATTTGTCAATTTAAAGTTAACACTCAATAAGACGCTTATAATAAATAGCATAGTATCTCGCAATAATATACGAGAGAAATTATTGTTGCTTCTTAATTCTCTCTCGAATATCTAAAAAAGATAGAGAAAGAGATTAAAAAATCTCTTTTATAAACGTTCTCGAACTCTAACAAGAAAATATATAAACTAGAAAATGCGTCGCATATAAAGACATAAAAGATTGTTTATTATTTAATTAAATCTTAGAAAGTTCTAAAAAGAACTCGATAAAAGATTAATGTAATTGCGCAAGTAAAGTATTGTTATAACATATTAATTTTAAGAATTAAAATTTAAAAAAAAAGAAGACAATTGTAATGCTAGTCTCTAATAATTAACAAACACGTTATTAGTGTCAAGTTATTGTAGTAATAGCTTGACATCGTGCAAAGTTTTCTTCTTAAGAATTTTCTCTCAAAATTCTTACAAATTAATGTCTCTTTAAATTGCAATTCTATATACTATGTAATCTCGCCTTTAGTGCGTCGATATAGCAACGTCTTATTATATGTTCGTACACAGTCTTACAATACGTATTTATTTAGATTTTTTCGAGATTTTTTTGTTACTTTGAGATTGTTTTGCAATTTTGCTTTCTTAACGTTCCATAAACTTTAATAATATAGATTTATTTAATAGAGATTTAAAGAATATAAACAAATAATTGTTATTATCTTCAAATAAGATTTATACTCTTGTATGTCAATTATTATTTATATCTTCTTTGTAATCTAAATCTTCTATTATTATTGCATTGTTATTAGATAAAGAGCTTGTTTCTATTACAAGTTTCTATTTCTTTGTATTCTTTTTTGCGTCAAAGAATATATTAGAGTTATTATCTTCGAAATTGCTTTAATTTTCGAAGCTCTCTCTACTACTAATAAAGACAACAAAAAAGAAAAAAAAGAAAACTTTATAATTCGATTTATTCTTTAATTGTTAACTAAGTTTGTTTCTTCTTTTTTTGTATTTTGTATTCTTTTTTATTTTTCTCTTTTGCAAAGAACTCTTTTAATTTTTTGTTTTTTGTTTTTTGATATATTGCGAATATAGACATTTATTTATTAATAGCTTAAATTAATTGTCGTCTTGTGCTATATAATTAGATTTGTGTAAGACTTTAATATTTGCTTTTCTTTTACTTATTAAGTATTTTATTCGTCTACTAACGTTAATATATTTACAATCTATTGTTGTCTCAAATCTCTTTTTAATTTAATTTTAAAAATATTGTATAATCTTGATATTGTATTTTGCAAATCTATTTACGCATATATTAACAAAAATAACATTATTTTTCTTTGTAAATTGTTAATTATAATTAAGTTGTCAATTTAGTTGTCAATTTTTCTTTTGCTTGTAAGAGACAAAAGAAGTAGAGATTTTCGATAACAAAGAAGCACTAAAAGTGTTAAAAGCACAACGTCGACTAACAATATTTTGAGTATAAAAGTCGAGATCAATATTGTTATTTGTATTTAACTCGACATTCTTTTTCTTCAATTCTTGTGTAATTGTTCTTTAATATTTTTTATTAATTTGTTTTCTTCTCTTTCTTAACAATTATTAAAACAACTTTGATTCGAATTAAATTGCCTTCTTTTGTTTACAAAACAATTATTATATATTCTTCGAAGATCGTGAGATTTGCAAAGACAACAATAATTGCGAGAATTGTAAAGACGACAATAATTGCAAAGACTTCAATTGTTGTAAAGAAGTACTTAAATCAAGAACGTAAAGATAGCTTTTAAATATATCTCTAAACATAATTGCGACAACGACGACGACAACGATAGAGAAAATAATTAAAATCTTTACAAGCTACGTCTAGACGAGTAATTGAAGCAATTAAATAAGATAATAGATCAATTGAATGAGTATTCAATAATTGAATACTAATTTAATTGAATACTAATTTAATTGAGACTGTCAAGTCGTCAGATCTGCTTGCCCTTTTCGAATCACGCTAACTAAATCGAGCAATGTTCAATTGAATAATCGTATTGAATAGAGCTGCGCAACCTGTCTATTTCGATTTCAAAATGGTCCCAGGATGGTCCGGGGATGGTCATGGTGTCCTGCCATTCCGACAGAGGGGTTCCATAACCTTGAAACAGTCTAGCGGCCGTAAACTTGCCAAGCTATCGGCCTTCACTCGGTCCACTGCATTTTAGACGGTCCCTGGACGGATCAAGCATAACTCGTCAACAGCAAAGACACTGGCGCAAAATGCTTGAGTCCATTGTGCACCGCTCTACAGTATTTGAGCTCCAGGTAGGCGGTCACTATGGGTGTCACCGGCCTCTGGACCGTAGTCCAACCTTGCGCCCGTCCCATAAAGCTCGAGACGCTCAATAAGAAGCGACTCGCCGTCGACGCGTCTATCTGGATCTACCAATTCCTCAAAGCCGTCCGCGACAAAGAAGGGAATGCTCTTCGCAACTCGCACATCGTAGGGTTCTTCCGCCGCATCTGCAAATTACTCTTTGTCGGCATCAAGCCGGTATTTGTGTTCGATGGAGGAGCACCCTTACTCAAAAGGCAGACTATCACTGGCCGGAAGGCGAGAAGGGAGGGCCGACGCGAGGATGCAGTCCGGACTGCTGGGAAGCTCTTGGCGGTGCAGATGCAACGGAGGGCAGAAGAGGATGATAGGAAAAGGAAGGAAGAGAGGGACAGGCCTACAGTGGACCCCACGGAAGAGGAAGTCCCTGACAATCCCGTCTACGTGGACGAGCTGCAGATGTCGGCGCAGGAAAGGCAGCAGAATCGGACTTTCAAGAAGAAGGATGCTTACCATTTGCCAGAGCTCGATGCAAGCCTAGCGGAGATGGGGGCACCGAATGATCCACGAATTATGAGCCACGAAGAGCTGGAGGAGTACGCGAGGCAGTTTAATACAGGAGAGGATATCAACCTCTATGATTTCAGCAAAATTGATTTCAACGGTTCTTTCTTCTTGACTCTTCCTGCTAGTGACCGCTACAACATACTGAACGCTGCAAGATTAAGAAGCCGATTGCGTATGGGACATAGCAAAGAGCAATTGGATTCAATGTTCCCAGATAGGATGGCCTTTTCCAGATTCCAGATCGCTAGAGTCGCAGAGAGAAATGAATTGACGCAAAGGCTAATGAATATTAACGGCATGAACGGGGAGGATGCCATGTTTGGTGTTGATGGAGGTGCAAGAGTTGCGGGGGAGAAGGGAAAGGAGTATGTTCTGGTCAAGAACGACGGTGTCGAAGGAGGATGGGCACTTGGCGTCGTCAGTAACAAGGGTGAAGGGGAGCGCAGCAAGCCCATTGATGTTGACAGACTCGGTCAAGAGCCTTCATCTCAGGTTATGGAAGATGAGGAATTGGAGGATGGTGGATTCGAGGATGTCCCAATTGAGGGTTTGAATCGGCTTCCCAAACGCGCTCCAGCTGTGACCAATTCTGCTTCTGGGCGTAAGGATGTCCTCGATCGCAGGAAGGCAGTTTACAAGGCTCGTCAGCAGGAGGCTGACGGGGAGTCGGTAGCTAGATCGCCCGTCGATGAAGACCCTACTTCGCTTTTCATTCCTCAAGACTCCGAGCAAGGTAATCTGGGCGTTGAAGATGACGATGTGGACGCTCTGTTCGAGGATGTGGTACCACCTGCAGCAGACGAAGATAACGAAGATTTGCAGAGAGCGATCGCTATGTCTTTGGAATCTCCTACAGAAGACAACCGCAAGATTGAACAGATAACTCCTCAAAGGACGTACATTGGACCAGCCATCGACAAGCCCCTTGAGTTCAATCAGAAAAACGCCAAATTCGGTCGGGATTTTGCGCATCAGACCAACGCAAGAGCCCAGCTAGGCTTTCGTTCTCCTGCAGGGCTTCAGAGTCCTGCAATTTTACCAGCCTACAAAACCGTGGACACCCACCAGGGACCCCAAGTATACCGTCCTACAAAGCCTGAGAATGCACCACCGTCTGCCACGATGATTCACGGGAATGAAGAACCAACTGTAAAGGCTTTATCCGACCCGAAGTCTCTATCACAAGACAGTGGCTTTGACGGCCCTCTTCCATTCGAATCGCTAAATTTTGGGAAGTCCATACTGTCGAAAAAAAAGAGACCGCCAGAAGAAGAAGCAGGTGGCTTCGAGAAGGAGCAAACATCGGAGAAGAAAGCAAAGCCTTTGCCACCTTGGTTCTCTGGTGATATTCGCGAGGAGAACGCGGCGCAGAAGCAATTTGAGGCCAGTCAGAAGATCGAAGATAGTACATCTCGCCCTAGTGCGCTGATCAGAGAGCGAGAGCCCTTAGAGCGACAGCAAACCGGCGAAGTGATCGATCTCGAAGCGCCAAAGGCCGACGCCGACGAGGTCGTCGTAGTCGAGTCTTCAGACGACGAAGCTGAAGATGATCTGGTAATGGGAGAAGCTGTACCGATCGACCCCAAGGTCCGAATGGCTGATGTCGCAGATTTGACTAGAGCTGAGCCACCGGTTTCGACGATGCCCACCAATGGTACAGATCCGCAGATAGCAGACATCGAACGGCAGAAGTCATTGCCAAAACCTCGTGTCCATGATACGTCTGACAGTGATGAGCCCATTGAGTGGGAGGAGAGCGATCTTGAAGAATCAGCGCCAAAGTCTAAGACAACATTGGATGCTCAAGTACCAGCTGGAGGTTTTTTTCAGCAAGCATCTTCTCCAGCCTCTTCGGTCGAGTTCGAAGACGTTGACGCTCCTCCCGACTCCCCTTCGGTCGAGCTTCCCCTGACATCCGCGCTCGATCCAACTCTGGTGGCCCCCATGCCCACTGAGGAAACGCTTGAAGGTCTTCCTCCAGCGGACGACGAAGATATCTACTCTGACCCGGACGAGGAGAACCTCATGCGACAACTTGCAACTGAGGCTGAAGAGCATGCGCGCTTCTCAGCAACTCTGAACCCCCAATCTCATCTCCAATCCGCCGAAGACTACGAGAAAGAGCTTCGCCAGCTCCGCAACCAACAAAAGAAAGACCGCCGTGACGCTGACGAGGTCTCTCACATCATGGTAACGGAGTGTCAGCAGCTACTGAAGCTATTTGGTCTACCATACATCACCGCACCCATGGAAGCCGAAGCTCAGTGCGCCGAGCTCGTCAGAATGGGCATTGTAGACGGGATCGTAACAGACGACTCCGATGTCTTCCTCTTCGGTGGTACAAGGGTCTACAAGAACATGTTCAATCAAGCCAAATTCGTGGAATGCTATCTCACCTCCGACCTCGAGAAAGAATACTCCCTCACCCGTCCCAAGCTCATTAGTATCGCCCACCTCCTGGGCAGTGACTATACCGAAGGTCTTCCCAACGTCGGTCCCGTCACCGCCCTAGAAATTCTTTCTGAATTCGAGACCCTCGAAAACTTCTCCGATTGGTGGGAGACTGTTCAGCTAGGCCAGCCCATCAGTGCAGGAGACAGAGCCTCTCCCTTCCGCCGAAAGTTCCGCAAGAATGCAGCTAAGATCTTTCTCCCGAATGGATTTCCCGACAAGCGAGTCGACTTCGCTTATACGAACCCAGAAGTCGATCATGACCCTTCGCCCTTTGCGTGGGGCGTGCCTGACCTGGATGCGCTAAGGAGCTTTTTGATGGCAACTATCGGATGGAGTCAGGAGCGAACGGACGAGGTGCTTGTGCCGGTGGTAAAAGACATGAATCGCCGCGAAAACGAGGGGACCCAAGCAAACATCACACAATTCTTCGGAGGCGGTGTGGGTGTGGGTGCGAGCACGACGGGTGCGAACGATAGCTATGCGCCGAGGAGGAGGGTGGAAAAGAGTCAAAGGATGGCGAACGCGCTGGGGAGGTTGCATGCGAGGGCTCGCGAATCGACTATGGGTGAAGGGGAGGCCCAGAATGAAGGGGAGGCCCAGAATGAAGGGGAGGCCCAGAATGACGGTGTCGGCCAAGTGCCAGACGAACAAACAGACGGCAATGGTCCGCAAGCTAGCACTGATCCTCCACTGGAAACGGCTCAGGATACAGGTTATAGGCCTCGGTCATCCAAGAAAAGAGCTGCACCAACGGAAAATGGTGGTTCGGACGCTGGCGAGGATTCTAGCGACGAATATGCTGCACCGAAGAGAACCAAGAGAGGCACAAAAGGGAAGAAGGCTGCGCGGAAGAGCAAGGCATAATATTTTGCGGGTATGGCAATCTAATACTAATTCACAGCATCCGTCTTGGAGCATTGGGTGGGGATCATATAAGCATAGCGTTTGGCGTACCTACATATGTAATGATTACTATCAGGGCCTAGGTGGTGGGATACGAATTAGGCTACTGTGGTCTGACCTTCTGGAATTCACATCAACTTTGTGCGTTACTGTACCAACACTCCCGATTGACAGCCAAGATGAAGGTTACACTAGAGATCACGCTGGAGGTTGAGCTAGAGAAAACTATCATCGTGCTTCTCAGGAGGGAAAGATCAAATACTGGATATACATATCGCTACTTCAAGCAGAAATCCCCACACCGAATCCAGACCCCTCTCGTTCCGCATTCAACTCCTGTCAAGACCTTAACGATCGTATCCTAAATTTGGTGCTACAGGATCATAGAAGACGTGATCGAGCTTATTTCTAGGTAACCACTAGCCGGACACCACCCTACTTTACTCTGCTGTACACCACCCTCACCATATCAATACATGCTAACCCAGGCCTCTAACTCTAATACTTAGTCCCTAAATATGGCTCTTCCAAGAGACAACTGCGTTGGTTGAGCCCACCCCAACCTGACTATCCGACCGATGACAAGATCGCTCGCTCGTGATGATAGCTCGAGCGAAGGGAGCACCGAAGTTTGACTCAATATCAGTGGATTTGGTACAGTACTATGGGGACGGTGTACATCCAAAGTAGGGTGGTGTACGGCTAGTAGTTACCGATTTCTACGGCAAAGATAGAATGGAGGCAACAGAAAGGTGGGTAAGATTTTTCGCAGAAAACAAGTCTGATGTGCTTCAGGGTGTTGTCCGAGTCCACGCACACCTACATCGTCAAAGATTTTGAAGACTGGAAAGCTCGTTACGGTCTGATAGATGCCAAAGCTATGCAAGGCAACATGAGCACTTGACGTATTGCTGGCCGGCTGGTTTTTTCCGGGATATATGCTAGGGCAGCTGCTTCATCTGCCAAGGCATGCAAAGAATTAGATCACACTGAAAGCTCGGTAGCTGGCGTCGTTTCTGGAAGCATCCTTCTTTCATCCAGTCACCGTAGAGCGGGCTGCGTAACGACACGTCAGACAGCTACTTGTAGTGCATTGTTGGATGTTCCACCATTTTCATCGATAGCAGCTCCCCTATCAAGCAGGAGTTGGACGACACCAGGCTTGCCAGCCAGTTGTGCTGCTTGAAGTGCAGTCCCATAGAGACCACCGCGGAAGTTGACGTTCGCCCCGCGGTCGAGTAGGAGGCGTACGACCCTCTTGCTCTTGATATTGCAGTCCCTCCCCATTCCACAGGCCGAGGCTGCTTGCAGTGCAGACCCGTAGTAGCCACCAACGGCATTGACGTCCACTCCGCTCTTCAGTAGGCGCCAAACCATGTGCTCCGATCGACGAGCGTTGGGGTGGAATGCTGCGGCTTGCAGTGCGCTGCCGAAGAACCCCCCATGTGCATGAACGTCCGCTCCATGGCGAAGCAGAAGATCCACAACGCTTGTGTTCCCCGTGTACGCAGCTGCTTGCAGCGCATTGCCGTACTCACCTCCTTGAGCATGCACGTCGGCCCCATAGTCAAGGAGCAGCTGCACCACTAGCGCTTTCCTGTTAAACCAATTGGGAGCCCAATTGGAAACCGGATGGATTGTTCTACTGCACGCCGCTTGCAGCGCATTTCCGGTACGCCCGCCTGGTATTTTGACGTCCGCCCCATGCTGTAAGAGCAATCGCGCCGTTGAGAGATTATCTTTATGCAGACCCTCCGCAATCGTAGCCTGTAGTGCAGTACAACAGGTGTCATTCTCTCTCCGCAGATTGACGTCGGCACCACGCTCAAGTAGCAGCATTGCCACTGCTGTTTGACCATGTATAGTGGCCTGCGCTAAGGGCGAATGACCCGTGTTGTCGCCTCCTAGGTTGATATTTGCGCCGCGTTGAAGGAGACATCGCACTATGTCTTCGTGGCCATTCTCCGACGCTACTTGCAAAGCGGTAGTCCGAGGATATTCCTTCCCTCCACTTTTGAGGTCGATATCCGCGCCGCAATCGAGTAGGAGCTGTGTCAGATCTTCGTTTCCGAGTCTAGATGCTTCCAAGAGCGGGACTCCGTAGTCAGAGAAGGCATCGACCTCTGCGCCTAATTCTAGGAGCGCTCGCACGAGTTCGATTACCTCAAAACCTGTTATGGCAAACAAGGGTTGCATGCTGATCCGGTCGTTATCTTCACTGGAGAGCTTGCAGTATCTACATATGGGCTTCATGGCTCTCCAAGAGAACATACCCACTCTTTGCGGCCCTAGAATAGAGTATCCTATTATTCTCACCCAATTTGCGTATGCTTTGGAATCTGCCCGCAATAATCTTAAGCCGAGCGATCTAACAGATCCCAACTCTCGATCGATGATTCGTGCGTGCTGCGTCCAAAATATTGCAGCATATTTCACGATTGGACGGGCTTCGAGGAGATCGGGGCTCAGAATCTCTTGTTCGTCAAACTGTAAGAGATACGCCACGCAGGTCGCAGCTATGGTTTCATTCGCTGCGAGGTATGTTACCGCGTACTTCCTTGCCGGAAGATGTTTCATGCGCTCTGAAATCAAGTATTCTTGCACGGAGAAATGTGCTAGCCTTACCACAGGCGACTCGACTTCCCTGTCACCCGGGGATTCTAGCGTGACCAAATTGGAGCATACTGCTAGCAAATCATCTTGCTCCGGGAAGACGGCATCAGGGTCAAACCACGGCTCGCCCTGTAGATTGACCGCGACGATCTCCGAGAGTTCATCGAGACTTAATGGCCGAAGGGAATGGGTCAGCCAGTGTAAGATACGGATTGCGTAGTCACTGTATTCGTCAGGGATGTTGAGTAGGATTCGCTCATACGTCTCGTCCAGTGTCTTCGGTAAAGAGCCTAATGTCTTGCGCAGAGCGGAAAGATTCAAACATTTCTGTAAAGCATCAAGCTGACACACCACCCATCGAAACCTTCATCCGTTAGTGGATCTTTTTCAGCGAAAATTTCGAAGACTTGACATACATGCCGTCAGCCTTTTTCAGCAATCTGCTATGGATCTCTCTCTGCACGTTCGGATAGTCCCGCCATTTCTTGAGCTTCGGGTCATTTTGCAACCGTTCGTCGACGTACGTTGAGATATCCTTATTCAGTGATGCGCTTGAGAGTTTCATTCGGTGTTCCGGATCAGTCAGAGATTCGAGTTGGTCCTCGATGTCTTTGAGCCAGCGACTGGTAAGTATGATGTGAAGTTGGGATGTTTGCCAGCTTTGTATTTCTTCGATGAGAGATAGTAGTTGCATCACGTCTTGACACTCATCTAAAGCATCAATGACAATCCACGCGCTTTTGAAGGAGGCTATCTGAAGCCTCAGAATCTTCATCAGACTTTCGTCGTTTGGGCGCTGCTTGCCTTTACAACAATCGGAGTAAAGTGATTTCAGTTCGTTAGAAGGACCGGCCTCCAAGAACTGTGCGATTAACGAACGAACCATGTTCTCGGATAATTGCTTCCTGGCGTCGTTGAAATCAAAATAGAAATAGGCAAGGGCAGAATTAGTCGTGGACTGGCATTCTGCATGTATATCACCAACTATGATCGAAGACAGGACAGTCTTCCCACAACCTGGTTTCCCATACAACCACACCATAGAACCCTCGCCTTTCCAGCGCCTATAAATCTCGCTCTCGATGAGCCAGGAACTTGTACCCGCTTTCCGACTTCTTCGGGCTCGGTCGTAGTTCGTCGATGGATCTGGAGCTGAAAGCCACTGTAGAACTGATTTTACTTCATTGTCCATCTCAACTCTCTGAAATTCTCGGTTCACAGAGACTGCTGCGTCCCTCGTAATCTCGACATCGCGGTGAAGCGTATCTGTTAATCGCATGATGGATTCTAGATCTTGGTTCGATTTTGTCACTAAGTCGTTTGTAACAAGAGACAAATGCTCAATTGCCAATATCATTGTCGCTTGACCAGCAGCCAGAGCCAAACCCAGAGTATCTTTGAATCGAGATATGTTCTCCAAGACCTTTTTAGTCTCTGCTTCCTTCATAGGCCAGCGAAGAGCTTGGATGAAGGCTCTTCGCCTGGGCCCAAAACCATCACACCAACTTGGTGTTGCCAACTTATCTTCGAGATCTTTTATAATTTTGAAGCAGCCCCTGAGGGGTTCGCGCAACAAGCCTATCACCTGCAGCTTTGCGTCCCGAGCTGCATGTGCGAGCTCCGATTGCTTTGCCAGTGGCTCGAGCTGTTGAAGGACGTTCCTCAACCCCTCCAACTCTTTATTGATGTCGGAGAGCTCCCAATTCGTCCCTTTGGCGGCCGAACCGTAATCGTAGCAGATGGATATTACAGAGCTCGTAAGTTGAAGGACGGCGATGACACTTGCGGCAAGCCCCAGTGCCTCAACCATTTTTGCTGGACGCCTGTCCTTCAGGAAACGATGCCTTACATTTGCTTGATTGTTACTCGGAATTTTCCACCATGCTACGACGACAGATAGTCCCCAAATCTAGTCCCAAGTCAAAGAGGGGGAGGGAAATGATGTCTGAAGCCTACAGCCGAATCAGACTCTTCTACCAAAGCGACGAGACAGTATGAATTGCCGTTGCCAACTGATCAGCAAAACAAAAGCGAGCAGGGTATGGAGATAGAGGCCGAGGCTGGAGGTACTCCGTATTATTAGCGCTTTCATGTGTGTCTGCAAAGCTTGGCATTAGGGAAAGACTTAATTCCCCACCACCGGCACATATATACCACAAGTCACCTCCCCAATCACCGCCATTGCATCTATTGATCTAATTAGCAAACTAAAACTTCTATATATCTCGTTTATCGCATTTCGAGTAATTAGCATCTCTCTCTTATTGTTGTCGACATGCTCGCAATTCTTTTCTCTGTCTTACAATCTTGCATTGTTTGCTATCTTCTATTGCATTGACAATTACAATCTATCGTCGACAAGATTTATTATAAGATTCGAACAATCTATAAAATATAGAAAAATCTATTTATATATAAATCGACATTCAAATCTTGTAGAAGAGTTATAAATAACTTACGCAAAATCTATTGTATTGTCGAAAAGTTATTAACTATATATCTAGAGAAACAATTGTAAGCAATACAAAAGAAAATCTAATTCTTATAAAAGAGATAAGATATAAATATGTTAATATCAATAATAAATAGAATTGTAAAGAAATTGCAATTAAGTAAAAAGCAAGCACAACAAATCGAATATTGTTAAAATAAAAAGCTTCGCAAAATTTGATTAATAGACTTTCTTTATATTATTGCGAAACAATTTGTCTTTATTGACAAGACTATATTTAACAAGACAACAAAGCAAAAATATATAATATATATCTTTTTCGACAAAAACAATAAACTTAATATAAATTTAATTAGAGATTGTTATTAAAGTATACTTTTAATCTATATTGTAAACAAATATTTATCTTGTATAGCAATTTATAAAAGCTAATTTAATGCAAAAATTATTTTAAAATAAATACTAAACAATCTATTGTTTTATTGCAATATTTTTTTAACTTTGCGAAGTATTATTGTTATAAACAATATTAATATATATATTAACTTGCGTATTAAAGAGATTATTAAAATTTATAGTTACAAAATTCGATATTTGTCTTTGTATTTGTTAGACTTTAATTTAATTAAACTAAGTTTCAATATATTAAAAGTATAAATTAAACAATATTAAAATACTATTTAATTTGCATTTTCTAATAACTTCGATATATATTTGCGATACACGATTAGAAAGAGTCAATATAATTGTTTTGCCCCAAAATACTTTAAATATAGCGTTAATAAACAATATATATTCGAGACAAATATACAAGAGTTAAATAGAAAACTTACAAAGTACAGAATCGAGATAGATATAAAGAAAAAAAAGAAAAAAATTTAGATATAAAGATAAAAATGCATATATCTTAAAGAGATAGTTCGAGAGAGATTAAATTTAAAATATAAATAGATCGATTTCAATTTAAGTAATAGATTAAAAATATTTATAAGAGTTATATTAAATTGTATTAAATATAGAATTAAATAAATATATCTTTTTATATATCTTTGTATTAATTGTATATTTAGAAGAACAATTAAATAAAGTTTGCAAATTAAATAGTTATTAAAGTTTATAAATTAATCTAATTAAGATCTTTTAAAACAATATTATATATATAGAAAATATCTTGTTTTCGATACAAAATAGATTTATTTTCTCTAGCATTAGATTATTTTATTCTTGTTGTTCTTTTTCTTTTTTGTATTCTTCTTGTTTTCTATTTTATTATTATTATTTGCGTTATTGTTATTTCTATTTATAGATTTATTGTTTTGAACAACTATTAACAATATTTTTGCAACTCTATAATAAAAGTTAAATAGAACTAATTCTATCTTAAATTTATATATTGCTCTATTTTTTTTTAATTTATACTTGATTTAACACTCTTAAGAGTCTATGCGAGTTCTATATATTTTTTGTACGATCAAATTTTCAAATCCAAGTTGCAACGCTTCAATATTAAAAATCATCTATTATGATATTCACGTACAAGAAAATTCTTCATAAGAATTGTAAAAACAATATTGATTCATAATTTACAAAAGAAATTCTATATGTCGTTCGATAATCTTAGATTCTTAAATTCGTGCACGTTAAAAACGAGAGCTTCAAGAATTTACGTATAAGTTTTTTTTGTAAATTGCAATCATGTGAAAATCGTTTCTTAATATAAAGTGCTTATATATTTTCGTATTCATATAGTCTTAATGCTCAAATTTAATATTAATTCTTATTTGTATTTTTATATAAACAAATAGTGTTTTCGATTTGATGTAACGAATATACGTAGCAACAAGTTACGATCATAAAGTTCTTTTTTTGACACATTTGAATCGCAAAGACGTAAACAAATCATAAAGATATTTGAAATCAAACATATTATCGTTTTCGTCTATTAAGATAAATAGTCTCGCAATGATTTGCTCATAATATTAGTTGCTTAAATACAAATGAGCAAACAATTGTGACGCACTTAGATTTTAAGAAAGCAAACACGTTATAAGTTTCAAACATTTTTAACTTTATAATTGTATTGTATTCTTATTGTACGTGATACAAGAATTCCTGATTTCTTGTTTGCGTGACGTATGCGTATATAAATTTTTTCTAGCTTTTCTAAATTTATACGCACAACGTTTTAAGACTTTTTTGCGATATCTTAAAACATGTTTTTCGTGATTGTGATATAACGAGCATCGTGACGACAATCGACGCGTACAAGAAGTAGATAATGATAGTTATAGATAATTTTGTGTGCTTTTGATCACACGTATCTCACTATACGTCGAAACTTAAAATGATAGTAATAATAATAATAATTAATGTTGTTGTTGTCTTCGCAATTGAAAGAATTAATTTGTCGTAACGATTGCATCGAACGCTTGCGAACGTCTTGTTTGTCGATGTTAAGAACATTTAACTTTGTTAATTATCACAATATTAATAGATTCGTAGTTAGCATCACGTATAGATAGTTCTCTCGCTAATATATATTGCTCTATTAGATATACTCTTTTCGATAGTAACACAATACTAGTATAATCGACGAATTAAGTTCTAATTCGAACAAGTTAACTTGTTCAATTCTAATTCTAAGATCAAACTAAAGTTCTAGCTTAACAAGATAAAACGAACAAAGAATGCGCGTTAAGTGTTTAACTCAACTTATTTAATTACGTAACGTTATATAATACGCTAATTATATGCAATTAACGTGAATTTTGTGCTAGCTCAATTAAGTTAAAACATAAATGAAATAAGATACAATAAGCAAATACTAACGCAACAAAGTTAACTTAAATTTTTGATATTAACTTGATAAAACTCGATTCTAAGATTAAGTTTGCGTCTTAACTCTAATTTAATTCTATAAGACTTAAGAGAATAAGTCAAGTTAAAGAAAAAGTATTTAACTTAACTTAACAATTATACTACACAATATAATATAAAAAAGAAATTTGTTATTAACTTTAGATTATCTATTACTTACTTTTAATTCTCGACAATACTATATATTCTTCTTAATCTAATATAACAATTTGACAATATTTTCTTAAGAATCTATCTAAAGAATTTCTTAATAAGAATATTGTTGTTAATATTTATATTAATATTCTTAATTTGCAAACAACAAACAAAGAAAGAGAAGAAAAAACAAAAACAATCGATTTAATCTTTTGTTTAATTATTGTTAATTATATAGAATTTGTAATAGATAATATTTGTTATAATAGAGATTGCACTTGCAAAGACTAATATAATTGTTAAGACTTTTTTTTTAATTTATACTTGATTCAACATCTCTAAGAATCTATGCGAGAATTATATACTTTCACGATTTTTAAATCTAATCAATCACGAATAGACAAGCAACATTAGCGTCTATTTGTCTAATTATGATTGACTAGAATTCGCAATCGCCATTTCGCTCGTGTGTTACGCTAGTACTTCCTTCGAAGATATTAGAGAGAATTATGCTTTAGAGAGATTTATAGGCGTCTTTAGGTCATGCAAGCAATCACTTGATAACAAGGAATTTGCAACTTAAGTTAATCGTAACAATAAGTCAAGACTTAAGATAAGTTGAACACAATTTATAAGAAAGTCGTATTCTAGTTTCTATATACAAAGGAAATACTAATTGTTCGCCTTGTTCGTTTGTCGAACATAGCGAGCATGATTTGCTCGCAATGTTCGTTCGTCAAACATGTCGAACATCATGCTTAGAATGCTCGTTCGTCGAACATGTCGAACATGATAATAGGTTCGTTCTTAGGGCGTAGAACCTAAATCACTAATATAGCTTTAATAAGCTCGTAACACTATTTTCTTCTTCAAGGTTTTCGTCTCGAAATTTAATGCCTTCTTATCATGCCTTCAAGAAAAATTAATATTAGAAATTTCTCTCTTCGCAAGAAAGATTTCTTCGACGCTTTAAATCTTGTGTCTTTCGTGATGCGTTCTTGTCGCAATTGTGCGATGTTTAGTAAAATCTATTGTGTAGATAATGATTTCGAGAAGTGTGTGAAATGTGTGCGATTTAATCGTGATTGTGATTTGGCAATCTCTTCTACTTCGATAAAACGAATTTATAAGAAACGAATGTGCTTAAAGAAAGAAATGCGCGAAACGCGTGCTAAGTTGAGTCGATTAAAAAAATAGCTTAACTTTCTAGAGAATAAGGAGAAAGAAATGATCGTAACGAAATGAAAAAACATTGATGATCTAGAGATGAACGAAGCACACTTCATTGAGTCTATTGTGAAGACTTCTAAGCTATTGTTTGATGTGTCGTTCGAACAATTTTAACTTTCGATTAATTGAAATTGAGCTATTGCTTTTTTGTTTATTTTTGATAAAACTTTCTTAGAAGATTTTGGCAACGATTAAGATTCTTTTTTGGCTTTTATGTGTTCTTCGAGGTAGAATATTTCTTTTACTTGATTAGATACTCTTGATTTTCTTGACGTAGAATTTTCTCAATCTTATATTGTTTCTCTTCTTGCGAATGAAAATAAAATGTGTTCTATAAAGGCGTAATTGAATTTGCTAATTCCAACAATAAGATATAAAACATTGGAAACACTTTGACGTTCTTAGATAGATCGAGTTCGTAATTGATCGATTCTTTAATTGCTTTAATAAAAAATGATTCGACCTTAACATGATCGAGCTTCTTGCTTTTCTTCTTGATCTTTAGATTTTTTGTTAAAAGATACATCTTATTTCTCTTTTTTAGTTAAGATGTCATTTTTCGTTTTTTGTTCTAGTACTTGGTTAATCGTTCTTGCATCGATAAGATGTTATCGTGTATCTTCTTTAGTGTCGCTACTCTTTCGATGGCTAATTGAGTTGCTAGGTGCTTTCGTTGTTGATCAAAAAGATTTAACTCTTTGTCATAGTTAACAAAGAAAGGCGTTATTCTTGTCGTGTTGGAAATCTTTGCATTTAATGCTAGTTGCGTCATAGATAAAAGTGATATTCAATTGTTTTAAATATTGTTAACATAGTGTCTTAGATATTGCTCAAGACTCTAGTTTGTTCGCTCTATTTGTTTATTCGTAATTAAGTAATAGGCAATTGATATGCGAAGTCTTGTACCTAACATTAATATCAATGTTTTCCAATAGTTAGACGTGAAGAACTTGTCTTTGTCACTAGTTAGCCCTTTGAATATATTATAATATTTGATCAATCGATTTAATACGATGTATTCTAGTTGTTCTATTGTAAATTTCTCTTTGCATGCGATGATATGTAAGTACTTAATAAGTTTGTCAATCATTACTAGTATCGAATCATATCTTTCTTCAATTGCTAGATTCGTCGACTTAGACAACTTAATAATGAAGTTTATTGTAATTTCGTCTTATAACGATTCAAGTAATTCCTAATACTAAATTTCATTATATTGCGCATGTGTATCATGTTTGTTTTGCTAATAGCTAAGACATCGTTTAATATATGTCTTGACAACTTGTCTTATATTGAAGAACTAATAATGCTAGCGCAAAAGCTAAAGTGTTTTGATCATTCTTAAGTGTTCTTGTAGTGATTCGTCATGATGCTCTTTTATACATTCGTCGATTTTGTCGATAAATATTTGAAGTTTTTCTTTCTTAATCGAAAATTTCTTTGACTCGTCTCGAAGAATTTGTAAGATTGCGTTTAGCTCATGTTTGTTAATTAATAATAATTTATCTTAATTAATCTTAAGTATGTTGTGATTGAACAACTTCTTTGTTTTTCTATGATTACTTCGTCTACTAAGCGCGTTTGCTTTGTCATTTTCTTTTTCTAGAATATACAATATTTTGAACTTGTATTGTTCTAGTTTCTCGAATTATCGCATTTGTCTTCTATTAAGTTCTTTTGTCGTAATAAAATGCAATAAGTTTTTATGATTCGTTAGAATAGTGAGTTTTGATGCTTCTTCTATGTATACTCTTTATGCTTTAAGGGCTACTACTATCGCAAGTAGTTTCTTGTTAGACTGATTGCGTCGGGTCGGGTCATCAAGTTCGAGCCAAGTTCTTGGCTCGCCAAGACCTAGATCAAGTTAGAATTTTGATATCGAAAAGTCGATTCGAGTCACGATGTTAATACCAAGTATTTGGGTCGAGTCAAAGGGTAAGTATGAAGTACTTAGCGTATAACCTGATCCAACTCGCCAAGACTCGAAAAATTTAGATTATTTTTAAAAAAGTGCATTAATCAACTTAATCAAGTTGATTAATTTAATTAATTTGTTTATAATATTATATAGTAATGCATTTAGGTAATGCATTTGTACGTTATTTGTGCGTTATTATTTTTAAACTATTTTT